>JAABUP010001489.1_pt1 | contig 49198 bp, 45 predicted proteins | sample 5559201 | NCBI WGS metagenome assembly JAABUP01 (sample SAMN10711887, study PRJNA513373) | rock metagenome | isolation source: Antarctica rocks | place: Antarctica | reverse complement strand
CGATAGCGCAGCGATAGTATTAACTTAGCTCTACGTATCGATCGATACCGTAGCGGTAAACGCGATAGGAGTCGTATAGCGAGTCGGGACTCTAAGGGAAGATATCGTCCCTACGTATAAAGTAAGTGCGGTAGGGGAGGTTAGTAGGGTCGGTTACTATTAATAAATTAGTATACGCTATCTTATAGCTAGCGGTAATACCTAAATCGGGATACTAAACTTACTAGTAGTAGTAGTAATAGTAGTAATAGTAAGGTTACTATATCGAGTTAGACTTAAATTATTAATATACGAATTATACTATAGTATTAGTATTATAATACTAAATAATACTATAGCGCTAGCGGAGAGCTTACGTGCGTGCTAAAGATAATAATAATAATAATAAGTCTACTACTTATATATTAGCGGTGCGATTACGTAAGACCGTTATTTATACTTACGAGTAGGGTATAGTCTTAGTAAAGAAGAAAGAAGGAGAAGGATTCTAGAATATAAAAGTTATTAATATTCTAGCGCCGGCTGCGCGCTACGTGACTTAGCGCTATTCTTCTCTAATAGTAACGTAATATAATAATTAACACGGCTTAGACTAATAGCCTCGCGGCTATTACGCGGTATTGCGTAACGTGTTTATCCTACTCGTAATTAGATTACTTTACTACGTATTAGGGCCTCCGCACTATTGCTCCGCTATAGTAATTAGAGTTAGATGGCACTATATAAAGTGTTCTTATAGGGGCTTCGCTACTAGCATAACGCTGTAGAAGCGCTACCGCTAATATTTAATATATATGCAGCTCTAGGGCATTACATTATAACACACTTATAGCTATTACTACAATTAGTTCAATTAGTAGTACCCCTATTTTAATACACGCGCTTCGCGTTGGCCTTTAGCGCTATTAGAGCGCTATTATAACTAATAACTCTTTTCCCTTATATTACTTATTAGGTTTAAAGGGTTTTTAATAAGTATTAGGACGTTAGTAGCTCTTAGGGATAATAGCTTAGAAGGGGAGGTAGTTATAACCTACGTTATACGTATGCGCTATCTTAGCGCTAGCGAATAACCTTCCTTATAGGGGTTAGCGCTATAATATGCGGGGCAGGCCTAGGGCCTTAGCGCCCGTATATCTACTAGCGACTCCCCCCTAGTTTCTAAAGTTCCTTAGAGATTAGTTCTACTACTAAGTAATATATGTTATTACGCCTACTTAACGCTAACGCCGTGATATCACGTCTTTTATTATTGGGCTAGCTATCTACTAGCAATCCCCCTTACAGAAAGTCTAGCTTATAGAGGAGAAGAAAATCTCCTTAAAGCTTTAGTAGCCTTAACGGATATTAAGAATAAGGCTAACTAAGAGGCTAGAGAACTCCTCGATCGAGTAAAAGCTTCTATAGCTAAGACTAAAGCTAATTATTATAACCTTATAAAGTAGGCCGAGAAAGGAGTAGATAGAGTTTTATAATAATCCCGCTTATAAGCTAAGGCTATCCTATCTAACGTAAAGGACGATACTACGAGGGAGATAGAGCGTATTACGAGTACTAAAGCTCGAAATCAAATGGTTAACGAATATAAAAATATCCTAATTATGGATAAGGATGCCGTCTTTATAGCCGCCCTAAAGGAATCGGAAGCTCGGATCTATAAGGAGATTTACGAAAAAGGTTTTACTAATACTATAAACTATCGTGAAAAAGAGCTGAAGGTAGCTACGGAGGAGGAGTGGCTATAGGATTTAGAAGATACGCGTCGTCGGAGGAGAGCTATAGAAGGGTTTAAGAAGAGAGTGGAGGATATAAATATAGATTAAAGCTTAGTTATCGTTATTAAAGATTCTCCCTATAAAGTATACACCTCTATAAGGCTTCTTCTAAAGCGGTCGCAGGGACTTCTTTTGTGTTTAAATGGGAGTTGTGGAGTAAGGAAGGAGCGGAGGATATAATTAGTTAGCATTAAAGCTCTAAAAGCCAGATCCATTAGATAGAATTAATGACATCTCTCTACCTACCCACGACCGAGAACCTTCGTTGCCTGTGTTTCTGTGTGAGCCTACTAAAATCCTAGTTACGTGGTCCGCAGAAGGTAATGCCAAGGAATCCCGATAAACTTGCTCCGCCAATATCTGGTACTTTGCTTATCCTGCTCGAGAGCGTGCTTAATTGGTCCAGCAGTCCCTTGGTTGTTAAAGTGTGTTACTTTTGAGCTTTTACTATATCATGGCTTTTATTGAGCTTTCAAGCGCTTGTCTGACCATACAGATGCTGCCACGCTATGACTTGTCATTCCCATGTGCGAGGGAAGGATTGTGGGATTTGCCTATGACTTCATATCACGTTCACTGACACGTGCGGCCGTTAGGATATGTCTTGCATCTACGAATTCTCCTTCGTAAAAAGCTCGATGTTTCGCTCTCTATCTTCTACCTTTTTCTTCAATTCTAATTGTTTGAACACTGGTGGTGATTGTGGTATCTGTTTCATGCTGTGTATCTCTTGAGCGTCCAAAATGCCAACGGCAAAGCATTTTGCTAGTTGCCCTCCATTCCCCGACGATGTGCCAATTGCCAGCATTTCCCGAATATCTTTGGCCAAGTTGCTCGCCAACGATGCTGCTGAATCCGAGGCCCTCTTCAAAGCGAGTAAGGACACCGGTTTCTTGCTACTCGATTTGAAAGGGTCCGAGAACGGTGAAATCGTCTTGAAAGAGGTTGAAGCAGCGTTCGAGACTAGCAAGATGTTCTATGACTGTAGTCTCGAAGAGAAATTCAAGTATCCGCTGTTGCCCTCGAACCCTGGGTAAGGAATTTATCGCTTTACGCTCTCTACTTGTTTGCATACCTTATGTTCATTTCAGACCTTATTCAAGGAGACTGTTGAATCAAACATCGCTCAAGCAAAATAAGACCTGAAATTTGGTCAATTCCAAACCGCCTTTGTTAACTTAGGCTATGACTGACATCACGTTTTTCCGACCAGCTACAAACGCCCAGGCCTCACCAAAGTCGAGAATGATAAGCCCGACCGCTGCGAAATCTACGGCGTACCGCAAGGCGACCTCTTAGGTCTTACCGATGGGCACTCGAACCCTCCCGCCTTCGAAAAGAATCGTGCAACTCTAACATCATGCATCAAGCACCTGCACGAAATTGCTTCATCCATTCTTTCCAGTCTAGACAAAACCCTCGATATCCCAGCCGGAACCCTTGCATCATGGAGTCCCCCAACCACCCCCTCCCCAAGCTGTCTGAGATTCCTACACATGCCCTCACAGCCCGCTATGGACTAACAAACAAGCCTCCTCGGCCACACCGACAACGGCAGCCTAACAATCCTCTTCAACATCATCGGTGGTCTCCAAATCCTCCCTCCCGACTCCTGTGAATGGCGCTACGTGCGTCCAGAACCAGGTTGCGCAATCGTCAACTTCGGCGACACAGTCGTGCAATGGACAGGCGGAGTGCTGCACAGTAATATGCACCGCGTCGTAGCTCCACCCGGCGCGCAGGCTGAGTGCGAGAGATATAGCTTTGCGTACGTATTGAAGCCATCGAATGAGGTGCGGATGAATCGCTGGCAATCCGGGAGCGTCATTCCGAAGCTAAAATTCGGGGAGGAAGATGTGGGTGATTGTACGCAGGGGGAGTTCCATGCCAGGAAGGCGAAGGGGATTAAGGCGGGCAAGAATCTGGCTGATAGTCAGAGGGAGCTCAAGATGGAGGGTAGAGTCAACGTGGATGTGAAAGAGGTTGACGGAGTTCGTTGAGGTGGTTGATGGATCGTCTGTAGGAGGCTCACGGCACGAATCGATAGCCTTAGATTATTTCCACCAAGTCAGCCAGCTCTCTCACTATCCAAGGAGTTCTAGCGCAACTCCCGTCATATCTTCTCAAGCAATCACTGATCCCATTCGAATGACTTCCCGCCTACACTTTCTGGTGGCATACTGGCCTTCCATACACATTGTCACCTTAAAATTTAGTGCTCGCCCACATACGTCTTTTACCAAGTAACATTGTTGAAATCACATGGTTTCTTTCTCGAACAAGAGAAACATCGAAGTCCCTTGTAAACCTTTCATAAAACATGATCAATTTATCTCGATGCTTCAAATATCGCTGCAGATTTCCCCTGACGATCCCCTGTTAATATACAAGATGAAAAGAGGACCAAAATGTCGACAGTACAATTCGGCTTCACAAGTGCGTCTTGCGAAATTCTACAAATATTGGGTTTTGTATCCACATACATGCATCCTAGGCTAATGTACTAGTACAATGCGATCTCAGAAATGTCAAGATTTTCCTTCGATACCGCTTTCAATATCGCTTCGCCCATCATATGCTTGGGTATCATATCAAATACAAAGGCTATGCACTGCTATCCAAAAGGGACACACTCCATGGGTATTGGCGGTACGGCTAATCATGTCTTCAAACCACCAGCCACTCTCTACTGCTTCTCCTTCTCTTTAACCTCCTTCTCACTCCCCTCCTCCTCCTTCCTCTCCTGCGCCACCCTCTCCTTCTCCTCCCTCGCCCTATCCTTCCAATACTGCTTCTGCACCCCCTCATCCTCCCATCCCCCAACCACCCTCCACGCATCCCCCTCCACCATCCCCACATCCCTCAAATCGCACCGATCCCGACCCCATTTCGCCCTGTAGGTTGACTTACCCCATTCCATCAAGCTGAGAATGGATTCTTCAAAGCCCTCAGGGTCTCGGTAAAACGGCTCGCCTTGGCCACCGATTTGTCGTGCTTGCCATGTGTTGCGCCCGCCGCCGCCGTGGGCGTTCTTTTCGTGTTGTTTTGTGTCTAGGGAGCGGAGGATTTCGTGATACATTACTGAGCTACGCTGGACGCCATTCTCCTCTGTTTGCTTCACTGCTGTCGCTTCGGGCGCTGGAGCGCCTCCATCGGTCGCAGGCTTCGTCGCATTCTCTCTTTTCGCCACCGTGACACTGTCGCCACCCCTTTTATACAGCAATTCCAAATCATCGATTGCGGACGCAACGTCCCACACTTTCCCCGCCTGCGCATTTTCAATCCTGAAATCGCGCATCCACAATCGCTCATGCATGTCACAATCGGTCAGGTAGAACGGAATCATGGTGTCCCAACCCCCGACGTCTACAAAAGTCTGCGTGCGCACCAGCGCTAGATGATCGTATGCGAACCATCTCGTAGCGAGTGTACCCCAGGCCGGATCGAGCGTCTCTCTTAAAGCATCAACCGCGCGAGCGTATAAAGGCTTCCATGGAGTACCATCCCATTCCTCGTCGCTAACGACCACCGTGTCCATGTGCGCCCAGAAGTAATGCGGCCAGTCATGCTCGAGCGCTGTGTAGATGAAGAAATTTTGCATTTGCGCAAAAGTGAAGAGGGTAGGGGTATGTATGACGTTGACGCCTAGGATCTTAGTGAGACGGTGGTGGTCTAGGTAAAAAGGATTCTGCGGCGTGAGCAGGCCGTCACGATTGCTGTTCATGACGCCGGTGTTTTCGATCACGTAGATGTCTTCTGGGGGCCAGCCCGCTGTTATGTAGCTGACGACTACTTGCTGGAGGAGACTCCAATTGCGAGTGAAGCCAATAAAGAGGGGGGTCGATTCGTTGACGTGTGGCGAGGGTGGGCGATTCCATTCTGGAATTGGGGGAAGGTCAGCGGAGGAGTTGGCTTTGGCGGCGAGGGAAAAGTTGTCGATTATAGGAGGTGATTCGGCGAGAGGAGGTTTGTGGAGGACTTTAGGTGGTTCTGTAGGAGCTGCAGGACGAGGGTCGAGGTCTTCGAGTTTAGGTATGGAGACTTTGCCTGTGGAGATTCTTTGGACGATGAAGAGGGTGGTTGCTATGATGAAGGGAACGAAGAGAAGAAAGAGGGTGCGCCGAAGCTTGCCTTGTGGAAACATGCTTCTGCGCCCATGTACAATGATATGTTTCCACCATGAACGGAGCCCAGAGAAGGGCGGCTGTTCTGATTCTTAGGCCATGTCGTCGCATCAGAGGTAATCTTGCGGCGGAGAGTTGGATTCAGCATCAGCCGCTAGGGCTAGGGTTAGCTAGCGCACGTGGCACTCTTGCTTCTGCTTAGTCACCCATAGCCAACCTGCTCTTTCCATTATCGGTAAATTATACAAATCACGATAAATCGAGGCCATTCTTCTGGATTGTACATAATTGCTCTTCACAGCTTAGGTAATCGACTGCCTGAACACGAATGGTTTCTACCACTCAGGTCTCCTGATCTTTAGATTATTCAGGATATCGAGTACTTACTGGCGGCATAATGTGGGATGCTTACCGTGGTCTAGGTGAGTTATCAGGCTGGCCATTCGTATCTATTGTCTATCCAGGACAGGGTGCCAACAATGCACGGCGTACTGGCGGCAAGTGGCCATGAGCACAGATTACTTCGAAGAAAATCCGAATCCGAGTTGGATCTTGGATCTCACGCCACCCCCTCGATTCCCAGAATTATGGGACCAGACCCATGGCACTGGGACAAACACCGGCAGGGCTGAGGGTTGTACCCCTCCCAGTTCCTGCCCACATGCCTTTTGTTCTTGCGTGTTCAAGGAAGCATGATGGAGCTTGGTGGCGTCGCTCTGGCCACTTTAATCTTCGTAATTCTTGCGGTGTACCTGTACAGAAGTAGTCGGGTAAAAGGAGCGGAGGGGCTCCAAGTAGTTTATGAAGATGCTGCTCCAGAAGTTGAGTGAGTCGTGTCATACATGGTATAAGGAACCTGCGCTTACACTGTTTCCAGCGTTGTTGCTGTCCATGGTTTGGGCGGCGACAGTCGGGAGACTTGGGCGGCAGACCTCGAGTCTGGAACGGTGAACTGGCTGGATGAATCCTTACCACGAGATCTCCATCGCCGTGTTCGAGTCCTTACCTATGGGTATTCCACACGCCTATTCTCAGACGCAGCAATAGGTCTGCGCAACAAGGCAACGGCCCTTACTACTCATGACGATAGGGCCCTGCAGTACCTGCCACAAGCGTTGGACATTCACTCGAGACGCCTAACAGCGCAATTGACCGCACTCCGCGGTGTGCTGGCTGGGACAGGCCAATCATTTGGATCGGTCATGGTGTGGGTGGTCTCATGGTCAAGAACGTACTTGTGGAAGCTAGTGCAGCAGTGGGAGCATATAAAGCGCATAAAGCTATTCAATTGTCGACCTGTGGAACTCTTTTCTTTGGAGCCCCGATGAGACGCACCCCAAGAGAGCCGTGGTCCAAAATTCTGAACAGATCGGTGTCAATCAGCCTTGGATTTCCGCAGGGGTCGAGGTGTGCGCCAAACGGTAGAACTGTTGATGCTTTGGAACTACAGTTACAGCGATACAAGAGCATTGAGAAACGCATTCGGAACTACTCGTTCTGCGAGTACGGGAGGGCCAAAAAAAGGAGGGCTCAAAAGAGAAGGATCGACAATACATTTTTTGTACGCAAGTCTCACGTCTGCTCGTAACATACTAATAGACGTGTAGATCACTCCCTGGGAGTCCAGTGTGCCTGAGAATACTTCTGACAGCTGGCAAAGAATTCAGCTTCGAGCCAGTCATCGTAATTTGGTCAAGTTTGAAGATCGTAGCGACCGAAATTATCAAAAAGTTCTCCTTTTAATCAACACGTGTCTAGAGAATGCCGAGAATATTGCAGAACGGACCTCTATATATTTCTAAAGGCTAGGTACGACCACTAGTTGAGCACACCGAGGAGAGTGCTAATACTTTGAACTGGAAATAGAAAAAGAGATTCCTCAACGGATGTACGCCATGGACAACAGCGGCCTCTCTGAAGATTTAGTCCCTAGTGGTAAAGGAGACCCGCCACTCGGATCTGCAGAGGATACCGTGATTGAAGATTCTTCGAATGTTAAGCCCACAGAGACTTTGCGTAGGGAGCATTCAAGGAATCCGTCTCAGGTAGACGCACTTCGGCGTCAACTTAGCCAAAGTGAGAGAAGTCACGGATCCCTTTATCCCTCCACGAGCACCTGTGTTCAGGAACTTGCTCGACAGTATGTAGCAGATGGCGAGTACTTAAAAGCCGAGCTTTTTTATAAGCGTGCCTTTGTCTCGATCACGGACTCTGATACCCGTGGGCCCTGGCATCCAAACATGATCAGAGTGCTGAAACCTTTAGCGAGTGTTCAGATCGGTCAAGGGAAATTTGCAGCAGCGACTGAGAACTTGAAACACTTATAAACTTTTGAGGTGGCTAAGTACGGTGAAGAATCTTCACAAACATTCAGAACGCGGGTATGTCTTGCGATTCTGTATGATAAGCAGAAACGATGGCAAGATGCTGAATCCACTTATAAGGCTGTCATTCAGATAAGAGAGAAGCGAGATGGAGGTTTAAATAAGGAAGAGATGTTGACCATCATAGAGAATCTAGGCCTGAGTTACCGTCTGCGGGGGAGAAAGGCCTTACGCAAGGCTGCTGAACATTATGAAGACGTGCTTTGCTGTAGGAAGGAGAACGTCAATGTTCTTCGAGGAGAAATCAAACGGTCGAGCAACACGGATCAGGATCACTTAAATGAGAAGCTTAATTATAGTGAAGAGCGCATGTCCGCGACTGTGTCAAAGCTGGTAGAAGTGTCCGAGGCTATAGGGAATACTAAACGTCGACTGGAGCTTCTTGAGGAGAACCACAATCTCGCTCTTTCAATGGTGATGGACACACAACGCTAGTCCTGTAGCTAATTTATGGAAGGCGCCAGCTCCTAATACGATGTCTCCTATACATTCATGAACCTCTGATGTCAGCGAATACATACTGCTTGCCCTGATTCCATGCCTTCAATCCATTTTTCTTCACATACATATCCAGCGGACTGCCGAATATCTTGCCTAGTATCACTTTGTTGCGCTCTGCTGCGCTTGTCGCTTGATCGAGGTATCACACTCCTCCTCTCTGGGACCGTGCGCTCCAGTATCGCTTCAGAGATCGCCGCAGCCGCCCGGCATTGCAGCGAGTTTCACATCTAAAGCAGGAGGTGATACCTGTTGATCGGAGTCTTCAATAATCTTTCATTGGTTACAATAAAAACTCAAAACCGAGCGCTTCTGAAGTATCGTTGGAAATGCACAACATCCAGCATGCAGCCTTCTTGCTCCTCTTCCAATACCTTGGCATCATCTCTGCAGCACCCACATCAAATACTGCACCTGACCTCACACTATTTCAACCTGCAAACGCTATCAGCAACAACTCATATACTCGCAACATCACACTCGAATCTCTCTTCACTCCAATCATCTACCCCATCCCCTCCAGCACAATAACCCTCTCCCTAAACCCCATCCCCCAATTCCCCCTCCCCCCCTCCAACCTCAGCGTCTGCCTCCTCGCCACCTCCCAACGCATCCACGCCCACATCCGCCAACACGGCGACGGCCCCCTAGCCGCCGTCGACGACCCTTTCACCAGCGATCCCTTCCCCGACATCAACTGCAGATTCTCTGTCTGGAGTATGAGGACGGCGGGGCAGTCATTTCTGACGTATGGGACTTTGGGGACTGTTTTGAGCGGACTGTTGGAGTGGATGCTTTGGCCGGATCCGCATTATTTGGCGGTGAGTTTTTTGATTAGGGAGGAGGGGAGGGGGGTGGTTGGGCAGGGGCATGTGGGGAGTGCGAGGAGGTGAGAGGCAGGTGGGGGTTAGGGGCTTGGAGGGGATGGGGGAGAGGTTTGGGACCTTTTCGATGGAGAGTTATGTTTTATGAGATGCTAAGTCTTGGCGAGGTTTCGGAGGTCTAATGTTCAAGTCAGTACATCGATCAGTCCATATTTGTACATGCAATGAGTCAAGAATCCAGGCGATAAGCCTTCGTATAGCCACTTGTACATCGGGTCTCTCAAGACTACAATCTCTTCGGGTACGTCTTCATCTTTTCTACTTAGAAGACTTCCATAGTCTTGCTCATATGCTCTGAAGTTTGATGTAAGTTTTACTAGGATTGAGCTCGCACAGTAAGACGAGATTGCTGCTTAAGTGGCATCAAAAGAGATGAAAATATTCTATACACTGACCCGAGCGAATTCACAATCCCCAATCTGAAACTTTCCACACAAGAAGGCTCAATATTCATGAATTCCTGGCTGAATATGAAATCACAGGAAAGATCAGACCACGCACTCGCCCTCCAAATTCCCCCTTCCACAACCCCGTCCCCAAATCCTCACACCTGGTGAGTTCCACACCACATGCCACATAATTATCTTCTAAATTCTCGCCCAAAACCGATATATCTTTTTATAGTGCCGGACCTCTCACTAGGACAAACTTGGCGGCCTAGCGCAACACGCACAGCAGTTTCGATTACCTTCATTTCTACGTTAACTTTAAATAAAAAAAGGGTTAGCGTGAGAGTGAGCACGGTTCGATCCTGAACGGAAGAAATCTTTCTCATGTATATCTGAGAAAAAGATTTCTGTAACAGTGTACCACCTACGTTGGTGCTATGCTGTGAGTCTTTTGCTATTTTGGGGTTTGTTTTATCCTTGGATTGACGGTGTTACAGGTGTGGGAAGGAGGTGTTGGTTTGGCTTTGGTTTTTGGGGGATTTTGATATTGTGTTTAGATTGCGGGAATTAGTACAAGTAAAATACAACGCTATATGAGAACCAGTCTCATCCCAAACCAACGATTCCCTTTCAGTCTTGCGCCGTGCCCCATCCTCCATGTCATCGTCACCCTCCATCAGCATTTCATCGAATATGACAAGAATGAGCCATGGAATACATCCACGCATTCGCCTATGAGGGCGCTGGAAGCGGTGCTTTCGCCTTTGCATGAGTTTAGCGGGAGTTGGCGGGGGGTGGACTGGGGAATAGGATACGTACAGTGGTCTGCTGTGTAGACGAAGACTGTATATGAGGAAAGGAGAGAAATCAGCTTGCAAATCCTTCACATCTTCGATCATCAAGGAATAGTGGATATGACCAGATAAGCGACACGAGACACTCATAGGCATAATTTATGCTAGGGCGAGAAACAAAAGAAAGCCAACATACGCTCACAGCCATCTTCAATCTGCTCCGTCCAAATCGACGACGCGGGATCCAAACTTTCGCACACAATGGTGTCGGGAGGTCCGCTTATGAGCTCGTAGTCGGCGTCGCAGTTTAGGGCTTTGTGCATTTCGACATGGAAGGCTTGGATTGGGAGGGAGATGGCGGAGAGGAGGATGAGAAGGGCGGAGGAGGGATGCATGGCGAGGAAGGGGTGGTTGGAGATGCGTTGTCTTATTAGAGGGGGATGGAGTTTTGGGAGTCGTTGTTTTGTGCTTAGGATGAGGATATCTTGGGATGAGAGGCAATGGTTTCTTCGAGGGCAATTGTGAGACTTATATAGCTTCTTGTTCTCATTGTAGCCGTGCTTACCTTACAGCCTTGTGCCCTTTCTAGACTGACGAGTCCATGTTTGACAGCGCAGCATGTTTCATTTTTTCGTTGATGCAGCTTAACGCTGGCAGAGCGAGCACCGTGGCCTGCCATCGACAACGTGACCCCTTCTGAGACTGATGAGGTTGCATTCGGTCATGGCGATGAGTAGATGATAGGGGCAAGTGTGTGTTTTCGGACTTGGGGTCTGAGGGCAGGACAAATAGGAGGTATCTCACTTTACGTGTCTCATTTGTCGAGTAAACGCCCACTCGGTACTGCAATCCATGTATTTGTGAATCAGTGACAGAGAAGGATTCACTCAGCAATTCGTACAGAATGACGCTGTTTTTTGAAGGAGATGGCTTCTAGATAAAAACTTGCGGAGGTAAGACTCAGCATGAGAAATCGTAGTTCATGGATTTTGCGACCGCTAAATAAAGTAGATGGATCAGTCCCATAGCCAATATTGCTCTTCAGCCTCGTCCATGTTTGGTATTAGGGGCAGAAAAAATACCGATCAGCCGCATCTGGCCTCGAATGCAGCCGGCGCTTAGCCCTATAGCCTGATGATATCCAGGTCCACTCTGCGGTCAACTTGAGATTGTGGAGTGGGTTTCTCGAAACCGAACGGTGAGACATGAGTACAAAGCCAATTTTAGCCGGTTTGTAGTCCCTGAGATGCCATTGAAACACGTCACTGACAAGGCTACCATGATTGCGTTCGATGACTGGCATGCTGCTGAGGTTGATTGGCAATTACACGCTCTTATACCTCAGCTTTCGTGTCTGGGCCGTGGATTTATCCATTAGTCTGTAGGGATCCTGCAATCTCGGGAGGTCAACGTGAACAATACCATGCAGTGACAGCGATTTATTGTCGCGAAGCCCATGAAACCCCATTCACTCTGCCAGCCAATGGCATTCCAACTCAGAGAGATTATCTTGACTAACGAATTGAGAAGCGAATTCGAGTTGATGAGTGCTGTCTGTTTCGGTATGGCGCAGCCCCTGGGCCTGGAGCACTGCAACGCGAAGGGAGTGCATAGATTAACACGTGACTTTATGTCTTGGCGAAGATTCCCAATCTTTGCCTTGGAATTGTCACTTTCCGATTGGAACAATACCAAGTAGTGTGATCAGGTACTTCGGTTTTCAAATTCTCATGCGGCGCTTTTATTGACGTACACAAAGTTTATACAGCTTTAATTTTGTCCCCTCTCTCAGTCCCACCTCCAAGTCTTTAATCGCAGTCGACTGCTTTTCTCCTTTTCCACTGCCACTCAACTAGTACAGGGAGGAAAGTCCAGAGGTCAAATTCTGGCCACAAGCACTTTAAAAATACAATGTCCGTGTCTTGATGACATTGCCAGAGCATGAAGTCACTGAGTCTTTCTACACCTGATGTTCTCACGAGCAATTCAAGTGGCGGTAGGCCTGCAGTAAACATATGGTCGTTCAGTACTTTCGAAGTGATGGTTTCCGGATCTGGATATGAGTCTCGATGCTTGAGACTTAAGTCATCATCTTCAGGAAGCATTGGATCCTCAGATGGAGAATCGGGATGGAGAGTGGTGGACGAAGATATTGAGTCCTCGGTATCTGAAGTCGCGCCAGAAGACGGTGAGTGTGACCGCACCCTCAGTGTAGCTGCGGAAAGACGCCGGGCTCGAATGTTTTGCGTTATGTGTGATTCGGAGAAAGATCGGTGTTGCGATGTGAGCGGTTTCGAATAATCTATCACAGTGTCCCGTATCGAAGTCGTGATCTCGTCATGGGATGTATAGGGAACGCATATGTTCAGAATGGCGTTCTTATTATGTGATGTCATGGCGACAGCTTTGTCAATCGCCTTAACGACATCAGGTTTGAGCATTTCGAGCTGGCCGAGAATCCTGATACACGCTCCGTAACGATCTAGGAGGTCACCATGCTGGGCCAATTGCGAGAGCTTGACCTTTGCCATCTCCATAAGCGCGTCGACCTCATATTTCGAACGTTTGAAGTTTTCGATACTGAAGGCGTACACCGTCACAACTTTGACACCCGATTTGTAGCACACTTCAAGGATCTGAATCAGGTCAGTTGGTTGTGACCACAATTTCGGGAGACAGCGCTCACTCTACCTAATGCCTCAAACCCAAGATTGTGACCCTCCACGGTTTCTATGCCGTGCATCCTTGCGAAACGCCTGTTACCATCCATGACGAAGGCCACATGCTGAGGTATAGGTCCTTGGCGTAATGCACCAATGAGAAGGTCACGGAGCTGGAGGGTAGCCCATTCCACTGGGGGTGATTGTAAGAACCATCTTCTGATCTGCGATAAGTGCATGGAAGGCATGGCAGCTGACGGAGAACCGCGATCAGGTTGGGACAGTAGGGATTAGGCAGGTCAATGATTATTATAAATCTTCAATTGCGGAAGAACGATGGATCGCAGCGCGATAAAAGTCATTCGATTTTCTTCCAAGGTGTTCAGACATTGTAGAAACGCCAGAACTCCACAGAAAGGCAAGTTGGTGTGTTATTGACAGTGCTTCAAAACTTTGTTGATGTCTCGGCTGATCTTCCTTCGGAGAAATTTGATCCTTTGCTTCAGCCCTATGTATTCTACCAACGGCTTTTCCCACGTGTCTGCCACGCACTAATGCTTATTTTATGATTTTATCTACTGGTCGTTCAAGTGACATCTGAACATCTCTTCGTATTGACACATTCCGCTACAGACTACTAATAACTTGAATCCATATTGTGCAATATGGTATCGCTGCTTCCTCAAAGAGCCTTGGCCTCTGTTTTGATATGTCGCTTTACCCCCAATATGCGGCCTGTCTCGTAATCTGCAAGACCCAAAAACGCTGCCCCCCTGCAGGAAGCTTATCCTTAAACTTATCATGACATCGCGTATCTACATTGTTGGTCGAGTTGAGGCAGTTGGTGTCACCGCGCACCACCGCCGTTGAACTTGGAGTCTTTGAGGTTCTCTTTGCACTCATCGCAATACCACTTCACTGATCAAAGAGAAAAGTGGTCAGCAATAGTCGGCAAGATCAGCAGCAGCTCGAAGACGGCTTACCTTTCTTTCCAGGTGCTTCCGCTAATCCCACACATTCCAGATGGAACCACTCTCTTTGGCACTCTTTACCATCGCAAGCAACCATTTGACCGTAACTGATACCATTGCAGTAGCAGTACGTCAGTTCTTCCTCTCCGTTCTCCTCCTCCTCCTCCTCCTCGCCTTCTGCCGGATAGCTTTCATCTCCTTGCGTTGCAGCTGCAGCTGCGATTTGAGCTGCCAAGCCAGCGCCTTTCTTGTGAGATCGCTTGAGTGGCACCTCTCGTGATGCTCGAGTCCTTTGCGGTTCCGCAAAACTAGCATTGATGGGCGTGGCAGCTTTCGAAGGCTGCTTGCTGTTCCCTCCTCGGGTCGATATTGATATCGATGGTGGCCGTGTCCTATTATTGCCATTGCCATTGACCGACTCTTCTCTTTTGAGTGCTCGCTCAGAGCTCCTGCTACCAACCACTAGACCACCCCGAAGGTCTCCAGCTCCGTCATTGGTCCCAATGTCCTCGACCAAGTGCTCTCCCTTTGCGTTGACAGTCTCTTTCATTGAGCTCTTGACATCTCCTGTAGTTCTTCCAGTCACGCCAGATACTCGTTCGACATCGGCTGTCGTACCCTGCATTCCATGACCGTTCGCACCTTTGTGACTTGTTGATGTCTGCACATTCTGCGTTGAGTTTTGGCGAGCCCGCGATGAAGGCATCCGCTGCATCATCGCCGGCGCAGGACTTCGCCCTTGCCTATCCTTAGCAGCAGTGAAAGTACCGACGACGGGTGACGAGGCCAAGGATGGTGAATTCACAGCCGATGCATTGGTACCGGCTCTGTCGGGCCATGTCGTTAGCAAGTTATCATGGTGGAATCATGATTGTACTGACCTCCGCCTTCCAGTTCCATTCATCGAGGCTCCTCCTCGACCTCTTTTCTTTCCCGCTGCGTCGTTGACTGCAGTGTCTCTAGGACTACCAGCGCTGCCTCGACCAGACCCAGGATTGGACCCATAGACCAAAGCCATGGCCCTCTCGACTCCCAGATTGGTCGCTGTTGGCTTCTCGATCTTGCGCCTCTTGCTCGCAGGTGCCGCACTATTTACTATTCCAAGACCTACGCCGCTTCCAACAACTGGATCTGCAGCTTTCCTGCCTCTGCCTCCAGCCGGGGTCTTCTTTCCCACCGTTCTTCCATCGTCAAAATCTGAGTCAAGATGCTGATTACGAGGTCTTTTCGCAGCTAATGCCTCTCGCCTCGATTCACTGCGTATTGCTGCTACCTCGGCTTCCTGGTTGTTTGCAGCTCGTCGCGTGCGTTCACCAGCAATTATTCCCTTCTTCTCTGCACCCTTATCTGTGTATGCCCAGTGTGTCATACTACCCAGTCGGGCTTCCTCGCTAATCTCGTTTTCGATGTGGGGGAAGGAGCTTTGGCAGCGCTTGGTTTGTTTATCAAGACAATTAATCGCCGTATTTATGACATGATTCTTCTCATCTAGGGTTGCCAGGAGCCCGCAAAGGGTTGAGCGAATGTTGTGGAATTGAAGTCGGCGGTAGTATGAGGGATCAGTGGTGTCTTGGTTTACGGGTTGAGATGAGGCTTCTGGCTGCGTATCTGCTTCGCCCATGGTGGAATTGGTGGCTGATGGGGCAGTGGCTTGTGAGTTGGATGTCTTTGACGGGGAGGGGACGGGGATCTTAAGAGTCGTGTTGATCAGCTCCGTCAGATGTGCTTCGGGACCGTAGATCTTCGCATCGACCTCTTTGAGCATGGTATTCGCACGGGACATCTCTTTTGGTAATGCAGTGATTGCATCTGAGAAGTGTGTGAGGGCGGGGAAGAATCCTGGGGTTGCATTGCGTTCGTTGTCTGGTGGGGGAGCAGAGGCGCCCCCTTGAGTTTGAACGACATTCGAAGCTGCTCTCGTGGGATTTGTACGTGTCTGACGGACTGGCTGGCGTCTGTTAGATGCTGTAGGCTGTTCTACGATTGTAGAGCCTGAAAAAGCCCTCATCGTTGCTGCGCGATCTCAGGGAGGGTGGAGGGCTCCAATGCGACAGCCAAGTAGATTTTGAGTGCTTAAAGGCTTGTCAAACGCGCATCTCGGTCTGGAAACTCGGTCAAAAGATGAGGGAGATGTCTGAATGATCCTGTAGGCAAAAGATAATCCACACAACTTATTCCGGGTGTGAATCGCGAATGAATGGTGTGAAATGCCATCGGGGAATAATAGAAGAGTTCACGGTCCGAGGTCCAACCGCACGAGCCAACCGAACACCCCTATAGGGCTGTGCGCCCGGACTTGATAATCCTTTATCTCCGGGGAGTATCTCTAGGGTAGCTTTACGGGATCAAGGTCGCTATCACAACTGTTCGTGTAATTTCGAAACCAAGGGAGTACTGTCAAAGCTTTTGCCTTGAAAATTGCTTGAATTAAAAAGCGCTATAAGTTTGCACGCAAATAATTCTTATCACAACCAACGTGTATAGAAATATTAAGGATGTTCGGTTATAAGAGACCCCCGCATCCCAACCTAGATCGCCGCCGCGAGCCTCTGGGGACCTCGAGAGTTCTATGACACTCTAGATTGTCTCTAGGAAAAGGCAACGACAGAAGATCACATGAGAAGCTGTCTGCGACTACGTCAAGATTGTCTATCTGAAAGCCTCGCTATACCTAGTTGCCTATAAGATCATACATACATATTGCCAAGCGAGTCCTGTTCTGAAAAGCAAGCAACGACTGGTTGGGTTCCGTCCTGGATGATCATCGCAAGGCAGGGTACTTTAAACATCTGCGTCAATTATCTACGTAGACAATCAGAAAGACATGCTCGTCCAGTCTGTGATGGAAAAGCCCCGAAGCACTTTACACATTCATCCCGTTTGCCACAGCGCAATGGAGATAAGACAGCAGCCTCTAAGGGGGCCGCCGGGGACGAGGAAGAACAGGGAGGGATGTCTCGAAGATTGTCGCAGATAACCGAAGAGTCGCTTGACCAAGATGGTCGTGGCATGAAGAAAGCAATCGAGGAAGGCGGCTTTTCTGAAGATTTGAAGAAAAGGCTCGAGGCACGAATCCACGATAGCACCTTCAGAAGTGCGCACCCAGCTGCCTTTGCGGAATTAAACATGCCAGTGAGTCGAGAGGTCTTCCATCTCTTGTCAACGCCTGAATCTCATTCAATCTTTAGTCTAGCGCTGGCAAAGGAACCCGTGATGTGGCCGTAGCGCAACCATGGACAGGCGATGAAAAATTAGAGGATGCTGCTTTACGCATGCTAGATGATGCTCACAAACCTTTGCGGGGCACGGGCTCCCCCAAGATACCGACACCTAGAGGAGCACCCTCTAGTGTAGACATGCGGATGAAGAAAGCCATCCAAAGAAGTGATGGGCAGAGGTTGGCTAACGCCCGAGACCGGACATCCGTCTACGCACTCACCCAAGATCCAAGTCTATCTGAAAAGGAAAGGGAGAATATGCGAAAGATTCTCAAGGAGCGTTTTTCAGCGGGAGCAAGGCCGATGCCATCGTCAGTCCAAGGTTTGGCCGCTCTAGCTAATGAAAGAATCGAGGACGCCATTGCTAGAGGCCAATTCAAAAACATATCTCGTGGTAAAGGAAAGAATGTTGAGCGGGATCACAATGCCAACAGCCCGTTCCTCGATACCACGGAATACTTCATGAACAAAATCATTCAAAAGCAAGAGATCGTACCACCGTGGATTGAGAAGCAGCAAGAACTCGTCAAAGCTGCTTCAGTCTTCCGCGGTAGGCTTAGAGCTGACTGGAAGAGGCATGCTGCTAGAGTAATTGCTAGCAAAGGAGGATCGCTGGAAGCGCAAGTACGCCGAGCGGAGGCATACGCTGCTGCTGAAGCAGCCAATAATCCAAAGAGAATCAAGATAGAGTCAATGACTGAGATTGACAGTGAAGGCAAAATCTCGCAGCTGACCGTCACCGAAACCCCGACACCGTCTAGTAGAATTGCAGACACTAACATTACTGTCTCGGAAGGTTTGGCTTCTGCATCACCACCGTCTGAAGAAGCTCGACCTGCATCAGAAGAACATACACCACTACCAGCGGGAACAGAGAACCCCGAGATAATAGCCGACACACCTCTTTCCTCCAACGCAGAGCATTCCCAATCTCCTCAATCCTCAGCACCCTTACAAATTGTAGCACCCTTCCGCGACCCAGCCTGGCAATCCCTCGAGCACGCCTACCAAACCCTCGCCATAAAAGACCTCAACAACCTCACCCGCACCTACAACCTCCAAGCGCCTGACCTCGCCAAAAAGCCCTACTTTAGCCTCGATCGCGAACTACGTTCCTGTTTCGCTGACATCGCACCGCAGCTGCCGAATGAGATCAAAGACAGGGCAAGAAGGCCTGAGAAAGTGAGGGTGGAGGTCGTGGGGCATCGGCCTGGGGGCGTTCTTGAGAAATTCTCGACGGATAAGGTTAAGGTGTATGATAGTAGGAAGCCGAATTATGGGTTTAAGGATTTTTGGAGGAGTTTGTGGGGTGGGGAGGATGCGAAGGCATGACTTTTTATATAGACCGACTTGTAAAACAGAGCATGGAATCCCTTCTTAAGCATGCCAGTCTGATGAGGCCTGAGGTTTAAATGTCCTGCTTGCAATACAACGCCAGACAGTACAACGAGTAACGGAAATCAAAGCAGGAAAATCCAGGCTCAATGAATTTGAGCCTGTGATATTACCGGGTCAGGGAGTCTCCTCTTTCAGTTGAAGACCTCCAGTTGTGAACAGGATCGCTGGGATTGTAGTCTAGTATTTTGTTCGAATGGTGCATTAGGAAGCGCAGGAACCAGACTAGTAATGCTGTGAGAAGAATCTTTTGTATCCAGTCCCGCAAGCTATCAACAAGGTATAATACGAACGTTCGGGTGTCGCCTCTATGTGTGGTTATCTCACTCCTCCTCAATGACATCCCTCATCCTCTCCTCCCACATCACCCTCAACGCCTCCATCCGCTTCCAACACTCCCTCCCCATCTCCTCAAACCCCTGCCGATCCTCCCTCGTCACCTCCTTCTCAAACTCCCTCCTCGTCCCCTTCCTCCCTCTCGACTCCCCTTCCCCCATCTTCCCACCCAATCCCCACCCCTCCACCACAGTCCTCATAACCCTCTCATGACCCATCGAGTCAACCGCACTTCCCCATTTCCCCTTGCCCTCTCTCTGCTCCATATCCTCGATTTCGTCCTGGTCGATCAAAGCCAGCCAGACGGGGGCGCAGGCGCCTTTGTAGGCGGAGCATGTGTGCCAGGGTGAGCCGAGCCAGCGGGCTATGTACATTACTACCAGCATGCCGTAGTAGAGAATGAAGGGGAGAGGGACAAAGCCGGTGGCGCATATGCCAGGGTGAGACAGGTAGATCTTGGGGCTTGGGGTCGTTGGGGGTTGGTATTCATGGTCAGCCAGGGTGATGGCTGGAGGTGGTGTACTGGGAGTAGAGCCTGACGGCGTGGATTTGGGGGTCTCGTTGTCGAGCAGAGATATCGATTGAGAAGGTTGTGGAGAGGAGGTAGATAGGAAACGCTGGACGAATGGTCTGGTAAATGGGAGTGTCGAAGTCAAGGCCAGAATGTCCGTAAGATGCTTGGAGGATTCGTATGCCTTGTTGGATTCCAGCGCCTGTATGTCATCCGAGTTGAAATGTGATGCAAGAGGCTCAATACTGGAGGTGAAGACAATACGTCCTTGGTCAGGCGAAGCCGAGAGCAGGGAAATCAAGGCGTGGCTTAGTACATAGTGCCCAAAGACGTTGGAAGTGAAGACCTGGCCAAGAGCTGGCTCAGTGTCCAGAACCTCATCGTTTTTATTGGTGCTCAATTGCGGGCCAGTAGTCACACCAACACTACCCAGCTTGTATTGAGGCCAAGTGACTGCGTTGACCAGATCCGTGGTGACACTCCATATTGCTAGTGGCCAGTCGATTCCTATACATCCACCTATACCAGCATTACAAATTATGCAATCGAGGCGAGGAAGGTTTTTGAGGAGTCTGGCTGAGAGGTTCTGTACAGAATTGAGGGAGGTCAGGTCTAGTCGTTCGGGCTGTAGGAAGACACGATGTCTGAGTGGCGCATCGACAGCTTTGGATTGGCGCTCAATGTGTCTCTCAAGTCTTCGAACTGCATCATCACTTTTCTGGGAGTCTCGCGTGGTGAGGATCAATGTGAGGCATTGGAATGATGCTCGTGAAGCGACGAATTCATCGATCAATCGGCAGCATATGGCGAAGCCGAGGCCGCTATATAGTGTCAGCTTTATGTCAAGAAGAGATACTTCATCCTGAATCACCTGTTCGCACCAGTAACCAGTACATAACTGTGCTGCTCGTTATCTTGTGGACGCAATGGCTCCTCCTCCATCGGGTGAAGGTTGTCAAAATCGCTGTTCCGAAAACGGTCATCGCGGACGACCAACCTCCTTCAACCAGTTCCTTACGTACGGACATCACTTCACAATTCACATGGCCTTCACCAAGACATGACCTTGCACGACCATTTCATTCCATATCGCACGATGAAGGCCTTGCCGTCAATGCCATTTATAGCACTTACATGGCCCAAGTATTGCCTCGACAATTGTTGTTGTCAATTTCAAGGACAAGAGATTGAGGAATGTTCCATTGTTTATCTACGTCGTCTTCTGCATAGTCCTCGAATTCCTGATTATAGCCCATAGATGGCAAAAAATTATGACCAACTGTCTGCCCTCGCGCGCCGCATCCGGCTGTCATGCTTCTCTATTTGTCTTTGTTCATGAAAGCGTACCTCAGGTCATGACTTGAGAACATCTTCTCGTTTCACAAGTCTGGGCAGCCCTTTGCTTCTCCTTATACCAAGCCTCTTCATCATGCTATGTATGCGGTCAACAGGTGACCATAGCTAAGCGTAGGCTTGGACCGCCTCATCAAGATGTTTATAATATTACTGCTTGCTGCTATGGCTGGTACTGTCGTCGCGCAATCTCCAACGTCATCGGCTTCAGATACCTCAGCGACTCTAGCTCCATTACCACAGTGTGCTGTGAGTTGAGCTTTCCTTGATAATCTTCCTGATACTAAAACGCAACAGCAAGTATGTCTGGGGAACGCATTGGCACAAGAAGGGGTCTGTTCGAGTATCGATGCCAGATGTCTATGCGAGAACATGAACTACGATAATGCACTTTCATGCTGCATATCCCAAAAATGTAATGCAGCTGATCAACAAAGTACGAACCCCATGGCTGCGCAATCTCGATTGAAATCCTGACGATTGTCCAGCCGCCCTCGCGTTCAACGTGCATCAATGTGCGGGCGTCAATGTCACTATTCCTAGTACCATTGGGTGTGCCAACCAGGCGGCTAGCAGTGCTGCTGGTGGAAAGGGGACGACAACTGTCGGAGGCGCAATTTCGGTACCCACTACCGCCGTGGCTACATTTACTGGGGGAAAACTCTTTACAGGGACGTGTACTTCTGCACAGTTTGCATCTGTCACCATGGGCTCAGGCCAAACTCTTGAATATCCTTGGCTCGGGTGTTCGAACCAAGAACCTGGATGCTGTCCGTTCGATCTGAAAGTTGGAGGTGCACTTAGTGTCTGTCCGGCAGACTATATCACTACGCAAGGTGGATGCTGTCCCTCGTACGTCGGTCCTCAGTCCTCAAATTTTCAAACATTAAGCTAAATTCAAGACAGCGGCTGGTCCGTCTACTCTTCTACCATAGCTGGTGAAACACCTTGCGTCACCACGACGTCAGTTCCCCTTACAGCTCCAACCGCCTTACCCTCCCCAGGTGCTTCCGTGAGCGTTATCACATCCCAACTCTTCAGTCTAAAATACACTCTCGCCAGCAAACCACCATCTCAAATCGGAACAGGCGCCATTGCTGGTATTGCTGTTGGTGGAGCTGTTGCTATTGGTCTCATCCTGGCAGCGATTATCATCCTTATTCGCCGACGTCGTGCTAAAGCTCGAAGCGAGCGCGAAGCTGCCACAATGAAAAGCCCGAGGGCAAACACATTTGAGGCCGATTCCTCTCACATCGGTAGTCCAATGACCGAACTGCCTAGTCCTGGGTTTCCCCCACCAGGTCGACGGGCTCTTTTATCCTGGGCAGGTCATGAGCCTCTCACGCCGGTAACGCCGTCGCAACCTGAAGGTGGTGCTGAGCTACCTGCTGCTGAAACACCGCCTAAATCCCCACCAGTCGAATTAACAGGAGATACATTCTTGAATGAGCATCATCCTGCCCATAGTCCACCTCATAGCGCTCCTCTGCGGGTGACACATCCAACGTCAGAAGAAGACACAGATTTTGCCCACGATCCAAAACGTGACACTATCGCATCTATTACGGAAAGCGAATCAAGTCCGGTGTACAGCCCCATTGGAGGAAGCGCACTGCTTCCTGATTCGCCGCATCTAAACGCAGCTTTCAGGCCCACTGATCGGCCCATAAGTGGGGCGCCGAGTAGTAGGCCGACGAGCCAGGACTTCCCTGAGTCACCGCTGAGTGGAAGTGTAAGAGAGAGGGTGGAGGAATTGGAAAGAAGTCGGAGCCCATCATAGAGGATGAAGGTGTGTTTGAGAGTGAATTGTAGCGCTTTTGCGAATTCCACATGTCACCTATGTTCATCTTGAGGCCAATGCTGATTATTCTTCATCTCTGCGACATGCTGCCCAACATCGAATCCTATGATTGATCAGCCTCTCTAGCGATTTTCTCTTCCTTTCTCGCCGTCCTTCCGCTTCAAATTCAGCTGCTTGAAGTCTGTGTCTTCGCCTAGCTTAGACGTACTTGAATCACCCTTCGTCCTTCTCAACCTTTCAATACTAATCCAGGTCTGCATCTTCCTGACTGTACACACTCTAGGGAGGAGACATTACAAATATAAAACAGCCGTTCTACTATTTTTGGACGATAGGCAGCAAGTTTTCATGTTTTCTTTTAGTCTATCGGATGGTATACAAAGTCAGTCCTGAGATTCTACTTCCCGGTTGGATAAAGTTTATCACCTTTCATTTCCTGTGCTTTCATGTTGTGCTTTTATGTCATCACATATCAAATCTGAAATGAAGAGTGACTCCTTGGGTACCGACTTCGAAGTCACAAAAACACCAGAATAAGATTTTTCATTGGTGATAACCGATCTGATCAACTACCATAGGGGACGAAGTTCCTGACATTTCCAGTCATGTGTGATGAATTCCATCGCATCATGGTATATGATGGTTGCATGATGATAATAATAATAATGAACTGGATGGTCTGCCTGACTCAGATTAGAGAAGGAAAGACTGAAGGGAAGTCTACCGTAAGAATGCGAAGGACACAATATTCTTGTTTCCCACCAAGGGTTACATACTATCGATACTATCGTCAATGTACGCATATCCTTCTTTGTCAAGATTACCACTGCAGATGGAACCGCTCAGATATTGGGTGAATTCGAACTCATGGTCCACTGGTTGATGCCCGCAAGGAGAGATCTCGTTATACAGATTGCGATCGCAATCATTTTCGCCCTGATCGTCGCCTATGTATTGAAAAAACAAGAGGCAGATAGTTGGTCGGAACGAGTCACGCCATTCATATTCAAGATCGGCCAAGAATCTGCAACCACCGTGAGGAGAGCATCTGGAGGGGCAAATGTTCTCAAGCATAGTATACTTGAGGAATGTCACCTCTTACCGCTGGTGCAATGAAGGATTTCAGACAGCGTCGCTCGAAAAAGGTGATGTCGCTGATGCTGGCGATCTCTTCGATGGCAATGGTGGTGACGAGGACGAGGATGCTCGACTGGCGGCTCGATTGCAAAATTTCGAGTATCTCACGGCTACAGTGGGAGAGGATGCTGCTATTTATACACAGATTCAGCAGGGTAGCGCGTCCTTCGGACAACCAAGTGCATCAAGAAGTTTGTGATGCCTACCGTATACTTGCGTTTACAGAGGATCATTGCTAACTGTCTGTGAAAGGATGCCTAGTCGTAGGACAAGTCCTCCACCAGAGAGTCCTCAAAAATGATGGAGCTTAATTTGGACTATCTAAACGATGCTAGATATTTGCACAACGATTTTAGCGGCCATACACCGTTTGTTTCAAACATTGTCAAAACAGAGTTTAGCCAAAACGTGACGAAAGACCTTGTACACAAGGGAGATTCTGTCTTTCCAGGCTCATGTTTCTGGCTTTATCGAACATGTGATCTTGCTAACGGCGCAAACTTTGACAAGGCTACCACTGTAAGGATTAGGATATCAAATTGCAGATTTTCAGGAGCGAATCTATTGAAAGTGTAAGCGAGAACCTGAAAGAGAGGAGACAAAGATTCTTCACTACCAAGTGCCACCCTATTGTAAATTGCTTCGCACTCGAACCCCCCATAACGAAATGAGAGTCCTTCCCTCAGACGCCGTAACAGCTTTATGACCTGGGAGGCTACGCCGGCACAAGCCTATCTTTACCAGCAGAAGACGAGTAATGGCTGGGAAGTGAACTGCCCCCAGATAGAGAGGCTTTCGATTTTTTGCTTATGTCATAGCAGGAATCAATTCAAATAACTGTTTCGCTCAAAGACAGCGCTCCGCTGGAGATCAAGAGAAAATTCTCTACCCGGAAACTCGGTCTTTTCAATGCAAGTCTGTACTACTATTGAGAGGAGCCTGCCGTACACTTGTACATTGAGATGGTCTATGACAGCAAAGAGATTCTTCATCCAAGTCACCGACGAAAGGAACTTGGGCAAGTAAGCTTCGTTGCCTCGACTCGCAGCCGCCGCCCTCACCGTTCCAGCAAAAGGAACTGCCAGGAAAAGCTACGAGTCTCGCCGTCACCACCACACCAGATGACTTTGACCTTAGCAACATTGATCCGAGATTATTGGACTTGGACTCGCTGAGTAAAGTCATCGACGAGGACTTGTCCTTTTGATGAAGTAAGCATGCTGATCATACCTAAACCGCATCTGAGAAAGATCTTGAAGACTCCGTCGGAGGAAATATCGAGGACGTAGACACTGTCCGTCCAGCGATGGCTGACATGTTTAAGAAGCAAATCTACATATTCATGTGGGGGTCATCAATGACTCGTGTGATTCGAAGATGATTTCTAGACATCTTCAAAAGAGACGTAAGGGGTACTGAAGAGTCTGGCGAGACAAGAGCAATCCATGAGGGAAACAAAAGAGCCCATGAAGGGGACGCAGTCTGGAATGTCAGATTACTCGAACTCGACCAGCGCATGACAAAATGTATATTTTGGGAATTATACGTTTCAGAGTTCCAGCAAGTCTTGGACTTCTGTCATCAGAAATCTTTATCTATGACTACGTCGTGCATGTGCTGAGTAGTGTTTCAAGACTTCGCGAAGCACGGAAGAAGCTTCTCCTCAACTTGAACGCTTACGCAACCATGATTGTAAATCAGGGGTCCGTCCCCCATGATATTCAAGCTATTCTCAATTCCTTCCTAATTAGACCGAGTGTTCCTCTCGGTTCAGATAAGGTAATAGGCCCTAGTATTGAATAGCAATGCTCACTGAGTATTGCTCAGTAACACGTCCCACAGCGACCTCTGTATTGAAGGGAATTACCCTAAATGCCCAATCTTGTCAGCTGGCTCGTAAATGGCAGAGTCATGTCAATTCTCGTTATCATTCTGGTTCTAAGACTTTGGTGACAGCTGCAGCCACTCTATTTCCGTGGATCTAAAATCAATCTCATATCTTTCTATCTTTGGGTGGTGAGAAAAATACAGCTTAGACGTCGCTCTTCATGGCAGTTGAAGCTCGTCAAACTACTATAGAAGCAAGCAATTGATCAAAGAAATGTTCTTCTCAATGAAGCTCATTCCATAATGGAGGTTCCTAGGATCAGACGCAACATATCTCCTCGCTGGAGAAGGATCTCGTGCGATCATCGCAGTTAACTCTATTGTACAGTCATTCAGAGCGGGGATTGGCGCAAACTTTTGCTGAATGAGGACTAATAACGGCTAATTCACCGACAGACTAGGAATATCTCTTGGAATAATTTGAGCAAGGTCAGACAGCCAGGAAGCAAGTAAAGAGTTCAATCTCTCCCTTTCGTTAACATTCTATTACCATTAACCTCATATTTGCATAGACCGTCTCTCGTAAAATCTGCCACTCGTCATAATTCAAGCAATCTTGCCTCCTGAAAAGGAATTCCATGAGAGTCCTGTACGACGTTAGAATAGCGTGCTCATTGTCGTGAGAAGAAGCCCAGACGCTCTGAGATGATCAGTATACGAACGTTAACGATGAGCTGATCAGATCGTCGAAGGATTATTTTGTTGTTGTCGCCCACCCTAGCTGGTCGAACGTTGACACGATATCCTCGTTAAACAAAGAATGGGAAGCGACAAAACCCGGCATGGTGAGAGCTAATAACACCCATGCTCATAAGACTGTCGACGAGTTGGAGATGGTATCCAGCCTCCATCCGGGGTTGCACGTTAGGGACGAGTGGCACGAAACGAAAAGTTGTGGGAAAGAGTGCCGCTCCCTATGCGTGAAGTCGTACTGATGGGCCACAATTTTCTTGGAGGTTTTTACCACTTTGACGACTCAAAAGTGCGGATTTTACTGCAATCTTATTCCTGGAGATACTCGATAATATCTACTTCATAAAATTGGTATGATCCATATTTTGACTTTAATAGATTTGATCATTCTGTAGATGTTGTTGGTGTCATTAATACAGAAATTTTCGTACATGCTGCAACGCCAACAGACCACAACTAGGCAAATCCGTATAATTTGAACTTACCAGGTCTTGTACTGCATCTCAGCCTATACCCCACGTATCGATTCATTATTCTCAATTCGGAATCCTGGACGCAATGACATACGTGGACGAGAATTCTGAAGGCAGATCTCCTACAATATAAGGACCCTGACCTACTTGGTTCCCTAATCTTCAATCAGTAAGTAAGTCCCAGAGCTTGAAATGCGATCTCTTCCCGAATCAAAACGGATGATTTGGCTTTGTGGCGGCTGGAAAATGATGCAATTCAAGTACGCAGGGAATCTTTCCTCTCAAAGACTGCACCCTAAGGAGGAAATGAGGCAATGTGAACATCTAACACGGTATGTACAGCCGCTATCTTGTCAAGGAATGGGCAGTCAATCGCAGCGTGCCAAGACAAGGATAGAAACAGCAGAGACATCACTAGCGTTCGCCTGTCACCTTGTCTAGCTGAGGCAAAGTGAGCAATGACCGACAAAAATTCAGTCTGACGTATCTCCTTCTATACCCTCAAGAACACACCAATGATATCCCACAAGGCAGCGGCAACAACAACAGCTCTGGCTGGGGCGGCGTCAATGAGTCTCGCGTAAGCATCGATCGTTCTTATACCGTTGCAAGATTGACCCCATAACTAGCGACCTGATACATAATGTTATGAATGTGTCAAACCTGGCTACCTAGGCTCGGTAGAGTAGTACTGATAATCACATGATCCATGACAGTCATCAATCAATACTCCGTGAGACCATTGAGTAGCTTCCTGTCCGAAACATCACCGCTGGAATTAGCGTCATTGAACATGAATTGAACAGCGCCGTACTCAACAGGCTCAAGATACCCCGTCTTGATTGTCGTAGCAATGATACGTCAATTTCCCCGTAGCTATGCTATGCTTTGCAAATGTCCAAAACAGGCCCCCTTGGTATCATTAACTAGCAAAAACCCTAACGTTCAAATCCACGCTTCCTGTAGCAATCACACACCTGATGGTCTCCTTACCGCCCGGATCGTCCTTGCCTTTCCCACCAGGACCCGTATCCCCATTGGTGACAACTCCTGGCCCCTTGATAACTCCCGGCGCCCATCTGATACAGCTCACGAAATGGCCATGTGAATCATCAAGCGTCTTGACGCATTTGCCTTCTTGTGCTAAATCCCAGCATCGTATTGATTTGTCATCACTTATGGAAAGCAGGTATTTACCACCAGGGTGGAAGATGAGTCCACGAATCCAGTTATCGTGCCCGACAAGGGTCTTGATAAGCGTGCCTCGCGAGTCCCAGATCTTGATGCTCTTATCTCGCGAGCCTGTTGCTAAGAATTCACCCGAACTGCTTGCGGGTGGTGGTTTCTTGAGTCCTGCGAGTGTTGCTAGATGCCCATATGAAGCAGCAGGCGCAAAAGTGCAGCATTCTATTACGTGCTCATGGCCTAGAAAGGTTGCCTTCACTTCGCCCGAGCTAGCATCCCATAGTCGTGCGGTTTGGTCGTTGCCAGCTGACAGGAGCCATCGACCGTCAAAACTAGGAGCCACATCCCGGACCCAATCAGCATGACCGCGCAGCGTTTTGACGCAATAGCCTGTGGTGACGTCCCAGATTCGGAGGGATTTGTCGCGGGACGCAGAAACCAAGAGGTTGCCTGAGGCTGGTGAGCCTGCCGCACCTGATGGAATGAAACGGACAGCAGAGACCGAGTGATCATGGCCAGGCAGTGTTCGAATGTTTTTGTATTCATCCGATGGGTCCCAGAGCTTGACTGTGAGGTCTGACGAGCAAGAAGCGAGCAACGTGCCGCCTCGAGGCCCACCAAAGTCACAGTCCAATACTGCCTTCGTGTGTCCCTTAACTGTGCGTTCTAGCTCACCCAGCTCCCAGTCCCATATCTTGAGGGTGGTGTCTTCGGAGCCTGATGCTAGGGAGGAAAATATGGGGTGGAAGGCAACACAAGTCACAGGGGAGCGATGAGACTGTAGAGTATGGCGAGCTGGTGATCGGGGAAGCCAAGAGCTTGGATCTTGATTGCGGCGGGAGAGTGATGTGGGTGTTGCACTATCTAATTCGGATTGAAGGGTTGAGTTGCGGGCTTCCAGGTCCATTATCTAGCCCCACCAGCGTCAGCCTGAGAAACCCTAGCATATCGCACGATCTGTGATATCATTCACCTTTTTCTGTAGCCTGACCACACTCGTCCACTTCTTCTCCAGCAGACCTTCATATTTCTTGCTTGTTGCATCGTCGAAAGTATCACCAATGCCCAGCTCTTCACGAAGAGCTGCAGCGCTGTTTGGTAGTTTCGCCGAATTCAGATAGGCGATGACTGACTTGTGACTGAGGTACTCTTAGTCGATGTACAAATTCCGACCTCTTGTCAAATGCTTACTCACAGCTCCTCTGCTTGCCGGGTTGTAAGAAGCTGACTCATGACGGTCCTTGAAGCGCACCCAGTCTCAACTTCCCTGGCCACTCAACTCCGTCGATGGCAGCTATGGAGTGGTCATAAATGCTAGCGGTCTTTGTTTTCTTTCGTCAGGCAAGTGCATCCAGACGCTTCCAAACGTGACGCAAGAACCCGTCCAGGGTTTGTATTTGGGAAAGCTGCAGAGGATAGAACAAAGCACAACTCGTTCAGCAGCCAACCGTGAGAAACATGTGTCTTGTTCAATCCCACAAGCATTCGAAAGGCAGAAAGTGATGTAAAGTCAAACCCCCCCTGGTGCGGAACCTTGACTCGCTGCTCCGCGCCAAGCCCGCCGCTTTGTTGACAATTCACGTCAGGAAACTAAGGAAACTACAGCACTATGACACTTCTAATAAATAATTAACATCTACCATATCCCGAGAAAAGAACCTCTACAAACATTTCGAAACAAAAGAAACTTTAGCGGCTTGTTTCTAAAGCAGGAGAAGCTGCGGTGTCCCGCCCTCAATTGTTCCCTAGGAGTTAACGCCTCAAACCGAGCACTCTCCGCGAAGCGCAATCCTCTTTTGACGGAAACTGACTGATGGCGGATCAGCAAGAGGACTTCAGCTCGCTGCCTTTACCCGACCGATTCGCACATAAGGTCTGCTTTCTGAAAGCTCTCCAGTGCTTTCCCAACCGGCTAAAATTGCAATAGAACTGGAAAGTACGAAAGGAGGGCTATGAAGATGCGGCGAAGGCTTTTGAAGCTACCCCCGACGAGTCAGATCCAGCTTTCAGACCATTTGTACTAGATTCTGGATTATGGAAAGCTGCCGTCCTGGATCCAAATGTTGCAGCGCAGCAGGAGGGAGTCAATGCACTGTGCGCATTCTTGAAATATGGCGGCGCACAGGCTACCTCGAGGTCAGTCAACGATAGGAATAGTGCGCGCTCTAAAACTAAGAGCGTTACAGGTCCCGGAATGCTACAATCACCCCAATTATCGAGAAAGGGCTATCGTCCACCAAAGCCGCAACAAAACAGAATTCACTTGAGGCCCTGTTGTTATATGTCGAGATCGACGGAAAGGCTGATCAGGTGCTCGAGGAGTTGATACAAGGCCTCTCAAATAAACAACCTAAAGTCGTGGCTGCGACGTTGGGAGCGATGACGGCGTTATATCATGCATTTGGGGTGAAAATAATAGAGCCAAAGCCAACATTGAAAGCCCTGCCCAAGATCTTTGGCCATGCAGACAAGAATGTGCGAGCGGAAGCGTCGAACCTGGTCGTGGAGTTGTACAGATGGCTGAGGGAGGCAATGAAGACCTTGTTTTGGAATGATTTGAAACCCGTACAACAGCAGGACTTGGAGAAGCTATGTGAACCAATCAAGTCAGAACCCTCACCAAAACAGGATAGGCTCTTGCGATCTCAGCAAGCAGCAAAGGAGGCTGCCCCTGTCGGAAATGAACAAGCGGAAGAGGAGGTTGAGGAGGAGGTAGATGAGCCTGAAGTTATGGACCTGGCTGAGCCAGTCGACGCGCTCAGCAAAGTCCCAAGCGACTACCACGAAAGACTGGCCTCTGCTAAATGGAAGGACCGAAAGGATGCTCTCGATGAACTCTATCAGGTGATTAACGTTGAAAAAATAAAGGATGGCCATTTCGACGAAATCATACAGACCCTTGCGAAATCTATGAAGGATGCAAACATTGCAGTCGTTACCGTTGCCGCCAATTGTATTATGGCTCTCGCCAAGGGGCTACGAAGATCATATGCCAAATATAGAGGAAGGACAATGGCGCCAGTCATGGAAAAATTAAAGGAGAAGAAACAGTCTGTGGCAGATGCTCTTGGCGAAGCCCTGGATTCAATTTTCGCCGCAACAGGCCTTTCCGAATGTTTAGAGGATATCATTGAATTTCTGAAGCATAAGAACCCGCAAGTGAAAGGGGAGACGCTCAAATTCCTCATTCGATGTCTCAAGACTACCAGAGAGGCGCCATCCAGAACCGAGACCAAATCGATAGCAGAGGCTGCGACGAAGCTCCTCACCGAATCTACCGAAGCCACTAGGTCTGGAGGCGCTGAAGTCCTGGGAACCTTAATGAAGATCATGGGTGAACGAGCAATGGGCCCATATATGGAAGGTCTGGATGATATCCGAAAGACGAAGATAAAAGAATACTTCGACACGGCGCAGGTGAAAGCAAAAGACAAACCAAAGCCAGTGGCACCACCACCTAAAGCCGCTCGCCCACCGCAAAAGCGTACCGTAAAGAAAGCCGGCCCTGGTCTAAAGCCTCCGGCGAAACGAGTGTCTAGTCCAATAGAGAAACCTGTTGCGGCATCACCACAGCCTAAGGCTGCAATGAGTAGAGGAGTACCCTCAAAACTTGGTAGCCTTCCCAAACCAGGTCTGGCAGCACCCTCAGGAGGCTTGAAAAAGAAGCTCCCAGGCGCCGGACCAGCCCCAACTCTTCAGTCCCCTCGAAGAAATATATCCTCACCAGGGCCTCACGATGAAGCCCCGGCCCCTAAACTCGGCCGTGGTCTAGCAGGCAGACCATTGGGCAAGCCTGTCTCCGCCCCTACTGAACCTCCACCACCCTCTGCCCCGCCGGGCATGATAACTGCCGAAAGGGAAGAGCTTGAGGAACTCCGCTCAGACAAAGATAGACTATTGCGTTCGACGGACGAGCTCCGTTCCGAAAAAGCCAAGCTCCAATCCCACATCCACGAACTCCAAAACCAAAACGCACAACTCATAGAAGACCACACTCGAGACGTCCTGAGCATAAAAGCTAAAGAAACCCAACTCGTTCGAGCACGCTCAGATGCTGAGGCCGCAGAGAGCCTAGTCCAAAGACAAGCTCGGGAAATGGAAAGGCTGAAACGGGAACTCTCAAGAAATGTAAGAGAACAAAGCCCTATGCCCTCAGACGATCAGATTTACCAAGATCGTAATCCCAATGGGATCCCCCATCGGCCTGGTATGGAAAGCTATGAGAGTAGCCGATCAGAAAGCCGGGAGGTAGGCTATCAGCGCGCCAGAGGTTACATGGGTAGTCCTAGCGAAGAGAAGGAAAATGGCTCGCTTGATGCTAATGGCCTGAAGAAGCCTACCTTGAGTAGAGACATAAGCAGTGGGTCGATGGCCGGAGCACGGCCTGGAGACGAGATGGGGGTCGTGGCGTTACCTGGAGATAATGGCAAAGGGGTGGATAGTTATAAGAGGGCCGCTGAGGTCACGAGTCAGTTGAAGGCCAGGATTGAGATGATGAAGGTAAGCAGATCTTAGGCGACGTAAGAAAGATGTATTGGAATGCTAACAGGACGCGATGCAGGCGAAGCAAGGTCTTACTAGGCCGAGTGGGAGGGGATAATGTGACATGTATATTATTCGGAGAATTCCAGGAGCCTTCATAAGTGATCATTGCTTGTGGGTGCTTGAAGGAATTGCGATGCTTTACGTTAGGGGGTTTGATACCAAATCGCGGTTTAGCATCCGCTTGGGTCTTAACGAGTTCGATCATATAATGCCACGCCACTGATCAAGTTCATAACAGTATTCCACAACAAAGTTTCACTTCACATACCCGCTGAATCGCAGCGAACGTTGAGAGATTTTCTTTATTTCCATTCGCTACTGAAACACTTTGGCTTCATTAGCAACACAAGCTCTTCTTTCAGCTCATGGCTACTCGAGATAACCACTGCTTTCTTGGGATATCTAGATTTTAATGGCGCTCTCAAGTGCCTTTCGCTTCTTCTCTGTCCGTGCAACTGCCTTTTGGCCCATGATGCCTCCACCCCAGTGACGCTTGGCCTCCTCGTATTTCTCGGAATACCCTTCCTTGATTGCGGAGACGAGCTTGGATAATTCGGACTTGTCTTCTGAGCGGACTTCGGTTAAAGCTAGGACGGCTGCTGTCTATTTTAAAAAAGGTCTGTTAGCATTTTGGGTTCAAGAGAAGAGGGATGATTAGACTCTACCTTCTTGTGCACAACAACGCCCAACCTAGCCTTCCCCTTCACAATCGCATACGGCACCCCCATCTTCCTACACAGCGCAGGCAAAAAGATGACCAATTCAATGGGATCCACATCATTAGGGATCAACACCAAATTCGCCTTCTTATTCTCAACCAAGCCCACCACATGGTTCAACCCATACTTAACCGCATACGGCTTCTTACTCACATCCTCTTTCTTCTTCCCCTCATTCACCGCCGTCGCCTCCTTCAGCAACCGCTCCTTCTTCTCCGCCTTCGTCTCCGGCTTGTATTTGTTGAGCAGCTTGAAGGTCTGCGTGGCGGTGTTGCGGTCCAGCACGTTGGAGAATTGCGCGATGGCGGGGGGGACTTTGAGACGCAGGTTGAGGATTTTCTTTTGGCGTTGCAGGCGGACGTATTCGGGCCATTTTACCATGCGAGAGAGGTTGCGGCGGGGTTGGATGTCTTGGCCTATGCCGAAGTTGCGGGGGCGCTTTTCGATGAGGGGGTTCTGTTGGTTTGGCGATGTTCGTTAATATCGATACATTCCTGTTGTCTTGAAGACAAGAGAGAGAGGAATTGGTAGAACGATATATGACTTACCTTTGCGGTCTTTTTACTAGTAGCTCCTGCCTTGCTCTGGGGGAACGGCGCGGGCGCGGCCCTCTTGCCTTGCTTGGGAGGCTGTCATTGAGAAAAGAAGATCATCAGCGAATCATGTTCACCAATTTACGATCTTCTCTGAACTCTAGAGAGACCATGAATTGCATTGCTGCGAATTCATGGCTCAAGCCAAATTCTTCGCCCTTGCAGGTTTGCATTATGAAGCTTGCAGCGACGGGCAGAACACCCTCATCGAAAGATTGATTGAGGTACATCTCCAACGCATCAAATTGTTTGGTGGGAACATGAAGCTTACCATGATTGCTGAGGTTGGTTGCTGTAATTGATGACCTGAAGTCGATAAGTTTTGGCAAAGGAAGCAGTTCTGTTGATCGGCGGCGGTCCGTTTCAAGCGACTTTTAGCGCCGGTAAGTGCTTAGGCCTAAAATAATGACTTCGAGGCTTATGCCCATAATTCACTGCTATTCCTTCATAGTCCCGCTGTTGTACTAGGTATTTGATTGGTGAAAGCCCCAACTCAGATCAAACAAATGGTCATCATGCCCCGAGCGTTTGTACCTAGCAAATAGACAAGGAGCTCAGCCTAGCGGTATTTGAGGTTCCATCTCATGTCAACACCGGCCTGTTTGCGGCAGATCCCTTCGATTGCAGTCATACAATGGGCAATCTCCCTCAAGCCTTAATCTCTAATGTAAAAATGGACCCCTCCTACAAATTGGACGAAGGCTATTCTGAGGATACCCGAAGTCAGGATGACCTGGATTCGCCCATAGCAATGGAACAAGATGGGGTACTACAGTCGCACATGATGTCAGCGACGGAGCTGTCGACTGCCGTTTCAGCGCTGACCGAGGCGGAAAAGGCCGGTGTGTTCATTAAAGATGGGCTACTAGCTGTTTGATGTTACCGTCATGCTGACTCTGACAGAATTCGCGTACAATGTTTTACGCTCATTGAGAGTCTCGTCAATATCCGAAGTCGTTGATCGACTATGGCCTCTATTTCACAAGGATCCCATCATGATATTCCCATCCGAGATCATGTCACAAATATTCTCCTATCTTACCCCGACGATGTTGCTCGAGGCCTCAAGAGCTTCTCGAGCTTGGAGAGAGCGAGTGCTTGACAACGGACTTTGGAAACGGAAATTCAATACGGAAGGATGGAGGCTGGATGGAGAAGAAATCCAGTCTTTTGAGAAAGCTTACAATCGAGGGAACGGCTCTGATCCTTTTGCTGAAGCATCTCAGAAGGCGAAAGGGAAACAAAAGGCATCTATGCAAGAATTCGGAAAGAGGATGGGAAGTCAAGGCCGCCCAAAGCAGTCCCGGGGTACGCCAACTCCGTATCGAATGCAAGGACGCGCAAAGTTCCGATCACCGACCTCACCTCTGATGCTGAACGGTCAATCGCTCGGTGACGGTGGTCACCAGGGTCTTGGCGAGGACCACGAAATGCCAGATGCGGAAATGACATCACCTGGGTCAAATGAACCGAACGATGACACTGTCGCCGAGACCCAGCAACTCCAAGATGTTCTTCAGGCTCATGATCCACAGGCCAAGAATGTGATGGACGTAGATGGGTCGAATCGATTTAAAACTGCCTCTTCGGAACAGTCAAAGTCTCAACGACAAGATCAAGATCAGCTATCAGCACATCTAGGGGACCCGTTGGTATGGGGTGAGCCTGGCAGCGCTAGATTGAATTACCATCATTTATTCAAACAGAAGCGGAAGCTTGAGCACAATTGGGATACTGGACAGTACAAAAGCTTTCAACTACCGCATCGCGACCATCCAGAAGATGCCCATACCGAATGCGTTTACACAATTCAGTACTCAGGAAAGTATCTTGTAAGTGGAAGCCGGGATCGCACGCTCCGTGTATGGGACTTGGATACGCAGCGACTCATCCGACAACCACTCCAAGGTCATACCGGCTCTGTTCTGTGCCTCCAATTTGATGAACGCCAGGAAGAGGATCTCATCGTCTCTGGAAGTAGCGATGAAAGCGTCATCCTTTGGCAATTTTCGACAGGACGAATGATCAAGAAACTTACGAACGCACATAGGGAGTCGGTATTGAATTTGAAGTTCGACAAACGATTCCTTGTGACCTGCTCTAAGGACAAAACGATCAAGATCTGGAATCGGCATGAATTGCGTCCTGGAGACCGAGATTACCCCGTTAAAGGAGTTTCGGGCGGTGGCCACTGTCCTGACTACATAATAGACACAAGCAATATTGGCATCGCACTGCGCGAACCCTATCTATTCCCAGACAAGTCTGTTTTGCTTGAACCTTACACCCACCTAATGACGCTCGATCAACATGGTGCTGCTGTCAATGCTATCCAGATCTACAAAGATGAATTGGTATCCGCCTCTGGAGATCGTAATATCAGAGTATGGAACATCCATACAGGCGAATCATCAACGAAGATGGAGGCTCATACGAAAGGAATAGCATGCGTGCAGTATGACGGTATGAGAATCGTCAGCGGGAGTAGTGACAGGACTATCCGCATCTGGGACCCGGTCTCCAAAACTGAAGTCGCCCGTCTGGACGGCCACACGAACCTTGTGCGAACCATCCAAGCGGCCTTCGCAGACTATCCAGGCGGTCGCAAAAACCTCGAGAAGGAAGCCTTGGAGGTTGAGCGCAATTTTCAAGCGGCGAGTATGGCAGGCCTTATTGACCCTGAGTCTGGAAAAAAATCGCGCGGAACCCCTGGATCTCGGAAGCCCAAGGACTTCAAAAGCGTAGGCGCAAAGATACCGCCAAGTGGCGGCGGAGGCAGATGGGGTCGTATAGTATCAGGTTCATATGATGAGACTATTATTATATGGAAGAAGACAGAAGATGACGAATGGGTGATTGGCCACCGACTCCGTCAGGAAGAAGCTCTTCGATCTGCTGGTCCACCTCTCATCCCTCGCTCAGACCCTCAGGCTCAGGCACATGCAACTCTGAACTTGGCCAACCATATAGTCAATAACCATCAAGCGCATCAAGCTGGTTCTGCTCAAGCACCGATCCAAGCAATTGGGGTACAAGGCCCGATACCAGCCCATCAGATCGCGCAGAATTTCATGCAGGCCAGCGCTCTAGCTGTGCCACCAGTTCCTTCTGTCCCACAACAGCCTCCGGATGGCAATGACCCCCAGTTGGCATTGACGAACGGCCTCAACAACCAAGCGTTGGCCCGTGCATATCATCAGCTAATGCAGGGTCAGCCAATAGGTAGTCAACCAGCCCAATCGACCCAGGCGCAGATAGCCGGGATCCCGAACAACCCTCAGAATGCTGTTCCGGTAGGGCAGCAGCAGCGGCCACGGCCTCCTCGACCTTTACAAGCTGGTCAGGGGAACCAAGCTCCGCACGTCGGTCAACCTAATGCTCGAGTATTCAAATTGCAATTTGACGCAAGGAGGATCATATGCTGCTCCCAAGATCCGAAGATAGTAGGCTGGGATTTTGCAAATGGGAACGAACAGATCATGGAGTGCAGTCGGTTCTTTGCATCACCTCGGTGATTTTGAAAAGAATCTGATACTTTTTGCTGTTGAGTCTGCTTATGGAGCTAGAATAGCGTTTGGGACATCACTTAGCATAGGTAGCATGGCGTTGTAGTACACTGCTCAGGGCTAATCGCCTACCATGAGGCTCAGCAACATAGCTGTTGTTGCTGATCCATGATGTTAATACCCGCTCACTAAATTCAGTCAACTCCTAATACTAATATTAAATTGATCCATTTTCTCCACTTACCATTTCACCAGTATGTCGACGCCCTGATTGAAGATGAGAACATCAGGAGGATTGCAAGCGTTTCGCTTGTTTAGGACAATTTTGGTTGCCGCTTTAAGCGATTGTAATCTCACTATCAATAAATCCGATAATATCAATCACTCGTGTAGGATTACCCTAGAGCCATTGCATTCGCTGCTTCTCTTTTCCTCTCTTCTCTTATACGTATGAGGGCGATCTAAGTTACCTCCGCCCAGGTGGCTCCACAATGTTCTCCTCCTACCTCCATGGCATCCGCCCCAACAACAGACGTTCAGCTATTCCTTCAGCTGCGGCCCCTCCGCAAGCCACGCCGTCACGCTACTACCATGAGGCTGCGACATCTACAACATCACCTCCTCCATCTAGCTTCAATTTTGGCCTTCCTCCCCCACGAACATGTCAAACCAGCAGTCTGAACGAAGCATCGCCCGTCTCACCCGATCCTCCGATATTACCACCCATACCACGCGTAGCTTCGCACCACGAGCATCAGACATCAGATGCACAGAGGTTCGAAGGGCAAGAGGAGGAATACAGATATACAAATCTACGACAACGGCCATCCGAAGAGGATTTCTCGAGGGCCCCGAGACCGGCCCAAAATACTGTCCATCGGACCCCAGCCACAGTACAAGAACATTCACATAGAACGGCCTTGGAAGCGCAATCGATCATATACTCAAATACTTCAGACCAGCCTCGGCCCACGCAAAGCAGGCGGAAAAGACCAATAGATCTTGCTTATGATTCTATGCGGGCCTACTCCGAGCCTCCACGCCGTCAATCGTTTGGAAATACTCCAGACAATGCACCCTTCCTACCCCAACCTAGTCGCGAGCCCCCGCCTCCACCGCCGAAGGTGTCACGCCCTCAACCTCCTAATCGGCAAGCCCCACTTCAACCTGCCAAAGCTCAGACACAAGGACCACCAACGGTAACTCAGAAGAGTCATGGCAAGACAAGGTTAAATCTGCTTAATCCCATATCTCTCCTAGCTCGCCGGCGGTCGTCTCACGCGGTAGAAGAAGCCTACTCGCAAAGCCAAAGTACTCCTCGGCTGCCTGATGATTTCGACCCAAGGATCCGGGGTAACGTGGTCCATGATTTCAGCGCGCCCAGACCAAGTCGTCCTGTGTCGTCTAACGAACCTTCAAAGGAAATCGAGGGATTGTCGGAAGCCAAGCGGAAGAGATTGTCGCCGAATTGGAGGTCCTCCACGAATCAAGAAGACCAAAGCCCCAGCAGTACCGAGAAAGAGCATACTCCAATATTCAAGGAGAATTTTGACGACAATGTGGAATCTTGGTCCAGCGATATGGATAGTCCGGCTAAGAGACGATCATCAGCATTTATGTACCAGGTATCTCTACAAGCGTCTCAAGCACCAAATCCGTCGTCCCTCCCGGCTTTTGCGAGGAATCTGCCTTCCAATCTATCAAATGGAACCAACGCGCTTCAGAAGAACTCTTCTCCGCCACCAAAAGCACATCTCGAAGTTTTGCTCGAACCTCCCTCCGCGAACCAGACATCCGCAAAGTCCTCTCCACCTACTTCACCACCAAATAGTCGTTCGCGAGCGACCTCGGTAAACGATGCAACCTTCCAGACTCCTGGTTCGCCACAGCGCTTCAAGAGTAATGCCTCTCGCTTTAGCTTTGATCTTGCCGGCGTTGGTTCCGCCGCTCAGGAAAAGTTACTTGAGGAGAAGCATCGGCAGAAAGCAAAACGTAAGGAACGTGAAAGCATCCTATCCGAGGATGACGACGTAGATGACGATGACGTATATGTTGACTACGATGATATGGACGACGATGGGTTGGAGGAGAAGATTCCTGGGGTCAATGCCGATGCTGAAAGCTCAGAAATGCCCGTTATGCAGAGTGCCCTGGAGAACTTTCAACTGAGCTCGCCTAATAAGTCGTCATTTGAAAGCATTACTAGTCCTATAAGCACAGGGCTTACTTCACCTGCCACACCACGGGATATTCAAGGACAGACCGTTGGCTTCGCGGCTTCCAAGTCATCACCTAATCTCCTTTTGTCTCCGCTTGGGGATCATCCGGTCTCTTCAAAGGAAGGAGTTTTGCGTCCAAGATCTACTCCTGATGGCACTACCAGCTTCAATGCTAATCCCTTGCACCAAGTTGCTCCCTTGGAAAACACACTGGCTGGTCTTCCTCGTCGAAATGATTATGAGGATGATGATATGTATTTCGATGACGGAATGATCGAAGACTTCGATGACAATGAGCCACAGCCTTTTGACGAATCAGTATTCGATGACGACTCTAGCCGGGTATACGGGTTGCCTCTGCGGGATTTGAAGCCGTTGCCAGGCCCTCTCGATCGGAGTCGCTTTCTGGACGGTCAGCTCACAAACACCAGTGAGCTTGCCTCACAGACAACCATGACTGGCAGGAATTGGGAAGACGTCCATTCGCCGCTCAAGTCATCAGATAAAGATGAGAACACGACCGAGATGAGAGATTCTATAGCCGATCTAAATTACCCAGCAAGAGCTACATCTACTAGTCATGCTACTGGTTTAACGCAGGATAAACTTGGCCTTCACGACCAGTTAGCGTTTGCAGCAAACCAAGCAGCTCTCGAGGGGAGATTCAATCGTACGTACAGCCAGGCTAGTACGCGTGAGTCTCTTGATGGTCCAAATTCGTCTCAGGGAACGACCACACAGGAAAACCATATGAACTCGCAAATTGACGGGCTTTTCATGTTTCGAGGAGTCGATGATAATAATGAATTCGCTTTTGACGATGTAGACGTGGCGTTCACGGAAGCCGAGGACGACGATCCAATCATTGCAGCTGCAAATGCTGAAGCTTTAGAAAACGATGATGATGGTTTCTATGGCCAAGAATTTGGCTTCTTCGCCCGCAAACCAGGCTCCAGCGAGGCTGAATTCGTGAACGGAGGATACTTTGGAGCCCGCGCTCTGGAAGGTATACACAGGATGAACAGCGGGCGTGACAACTTTTTAGAGCCAAGTCTTACACCAATCACCGAACGAAGCGAATGGAGCAACCGTAACTCCATGGTCGCCTTGCACGGCTACCCACTATCCTCACAATACCAATCAAACCCCCAACTCGCGGACCTGATGCGCGTCCAAGAAGACGAAGAAATGTCCCTCGAAGCCCTGCGTAAACTCCGCCACGGTGCCTGGGGCGGCAGCGACGGCAGTCTCCAAAGCAGCAACAACAGCCAAAACGGCGGTTCGCCTCTAACCTACCTCCCTCCCGGCATGGTGGCCCCCCTCATACAAGCCACAAACAGCAGTAGTAGCCTCAATCGCCCCACGAGCCAACACCTAGCCGGCTCCTTCCACAGTTTCAGCAGCGGCGGCCCCGCCTCCTCCAACGACAGCGATTCCTCTCCTTCCAACGAAAGCCCCACCATCACCATCTCCCCCTCCCACTCCGCTCTCATGATGCCCCCACCCCAACCGATGGGCCCCCCGCCACCACCACCTCTTTCTGCAGATCCCTCATCATCAGCAGCTGCTACGCGCCGCGCTGCACCTAATCCGAAGCCGTGGGGCCCGGGCCACAGTCGGACGAGCAGCGGGGCGGAGAGCGTGAGTTATCGGGAGGAGAACGGGCGGTGGTTTTGCGAGAAGACGAGGGTGATCGAGGAGACGGGGGAGGTGGAGGTTTTGGGGAGGAGTGTGGTTGAGGGGGGTCGCATTTGATGATTTCTTAATCTTTTTTTTCGTCATCTTCGGGTACATTTGTAGGGACGGACGGAGGCCTTGGCGTATACGAACAGGGCTGGTAATGATGGTATATATGACCGACGGGTGGATTGACGGTTTGCACATCAATGCTTTTCTTACAGAGATACCCAGCGGTGGAACATAATCACTCGCTACCTTTGCTATATTTTGGGAAAGAACACGGGTTTCTGGGCCTTTTGAGAAGGTGGATAGATGACTCGTAATAATATATCTTTTCTTTGCAGATTACATAGGGACAAAATGACACATCTACCGCTTTTTTTCGAAATACATTGTTAGGATCTATTGATGCCTACAAGAAAGTCGTCGACACCCACGGTTCACCATATGTCCTTGCCTGCCATTTCATATTTACGGAAAAGTCGATGCCAGAGGTGTCATCAAGGAGAATGGCTTAAGAGAAAGGATGGATTGAAACGAAATGGAGCTTTGCATCGATGTAGTACTTGTGAAATAGATTGACGAGAAACATACATACTTTTATAGTAATACAGTCGTGACTTCGCCAGTTGATATCATGGCATATTATACACTTCCCGGCGGGCCTGAGCCGCCGGCATGCCAGATCTATACATTCTGAGTGCTCATCGACCGCCTGAACCCAAGGCCCTCTCTGATTTTCGCACTCGCAGTCCGCCCAAGCGCCCACTTCCCCCTGCCGTCGTCCGCCCTGACGGTCTGTCTCGACGCCGTATCTTCGCGGAAACCCGCAGCTCCTCCATTCGCATTAGTACTCTTCGCCAAGACCGCACAATCTAAACTTGACATACCGATACCCATCAACGCCCCACCGTTGTCTAGGACAGCACTGTGTCTGCGAGGATTGACCGGAATCCGGCTTCGATCATCGTCGGTGCCGGCGGTGCCTGGGCGAACTAGAGTGCGAGGTATCTGTCAGCATGCCGTTTGGAAGGAGGGAGGAGAGATCATAGTTGCGGTGGGAGTCGCAGATGTGCTCTCGTTCGCTGCGATGGGATGAAGGACGGCTGGGGTCGGGGCGCTGACCATAGATGGGGCTTGACCCATATACGCTTGTAGGTCTAGGCAGGCGAGCGTGGCGGCCTGATGAAGTCTCTTGAGCTACGGGAGGTTTCGAGGGTGATTTGTCTCGAGGGGCGGCGGGTGGTGCCTGGACGGATTGCGAGTTGGATCGTCGGAAGAGACGGGAGGCGACGCTCTTGTGAGTAGATTGGTTTGGAGTTGATGACATCTTGTTGACCTTGGAACGAAGCTCAAGCTTTGGGTCGGCGTCTGCCTGTGGCTTGGAGGAGCCAGTTGTTGGCGTGGTAGCCTGTTGATTAGCTCGTGGCGAGCGGGACTGGGTCTCACGTTCGCCTTTCTTCGTCGGCGTTGCAGTAGCGCTTCTTCGATGATTCTGGCTGCGTGAAGATGATCGTTCGCCAACGCTGTCCTCAGAAGTCGGAGACAAATGGCCTGATGGTCGCCGTGCTCTGCCAGTTGGTGAAGGATAAGACAGGGTCCGGGATGGCTGTACCATAGCATACCCGGCTCCACTAAAGACTGTTTCTGTAGCAGAAGTCGCGAGAGACGGACGAGGAGCTCTGGATGATCTATGGCTGGGCGGCGACTCAGGCTCTCTATCTGAATCTTCCCCAGCGGCTAAAGCATTGCCTAGCCTGATGGCAAAGTTACTATCAGAACTCTGAGGCCTCGCATCTGGAACAAGAGTAGAATAGCCTTTAGCCGGTAGAGGTGTGCCGTCAAGCAGACTCTTTTCGGTCACAATGCTTGGCGTGGAGGAGCCTGCAATAGTTGCCGTACTCATCGTGCCTGGCGTAGGCGGGAGCATAGCACCACCGAACATTGGCCCACCAAAGGCAGGCGAAGAGGGTCTCCTCTGATGGCCTCGAACTTCTTTGCGTTCTGACTTCGTGGGGCTTCGTGTTTGCTGGGGTTTCTGTTTGCGCTCGGCGATAGTTCCATTCTCTTTCGCAGAACTCGGCACTTTCTCCAGCACCTCACCTATTGAGGAGAAGTGATCATTGACCCCTGGCTTGGATGGTGCTCGAGTAGGCGTCGTCGGCCTATTTCTCTCTTCTACCCACTTCTGTAATCTGGCCTCTCGCTGGTCGGATTGAGAAGGACTCCGAACCATCCGAGAAGTTTCTTCTGTGATATCACTCCTACCAATTTGTCGTGGGCTAATGTGGTCGGATAAGTCTGCGTCGCCATAGACACTCATGAAGCCACCTTCACTCAATAGGCTCAGTCGTGGCGAATTTATGATATTTCCGTCATCTTCGTCTTCCTCACCATCCCCAGAGAAGGCACTATCAGGGCGACCAATGCTTCCATCGTAAGAATATAAGCTGCGGAGCACGTTGGTATTCTTCTTATTCTCTCTGAGAAACGATGGGATCCTCCGTGCAGAGCTCTCAGGATCTGGAGACAAGGTATTATTGCGTGTAGGGGAGGAGTCAGGCCGCACCAGGGTTTCGGCGGAGTCAGGGCTCGGCTGGCCGTTTTGTATAGTAACATTGGCATCATTGGTCCGTGTGTCGGCAGTCATGTTTCTTGGGGTCCTCGAGGATTCCCTGAAGTACATCTCTGCCTCTCCCATCTCTTCAATCTTGGCTTCGAGCTCGCAAATCAAGCTGACGGCTTCTTGGATAGCCACATCGCGCTTTTCGAGCTCTAGGAGAAGGTCTTCATTGATGGACTGCATTTCCGCATTATCGGTCTCTAATGCCTCTAGCTTTTCCAGCTTCGTCTCCAGGACCTCGCTCCGTTGCCTCCGATGAAAGACTTCTAGTTTGAGGTCAAAATTCTGCTTGTTGATCTTCGAGAGGTGCTGCTCCATCTCTTTGAGACCCATCTCTTTAGGCAGCGATGGTTGTCTAGCGCCCACCGCACTGATTCGTCGACCGTGTACGCTGGACTTCTCTCTTGATGTTGTGAGCGGCGAACTCTGTACCTCCCTGTCCCCTAGCCCGTTTCTCTGACCATCAACGTCGTAGGTTTTCTTGACTCGGCTTGTTTGTGCTTTTTTCTCACGTAGCATGTCTTGAAGCAGTGTAGAAGTAGGATTTGAGGGTTGTCTGGAGCTGTCTGAGGAAGCCATAGCTGCGGTGTCTCGGATACCTGCGTCCAAACCTGGGTAGGTGACGAGTCGCAACGGGTATTTGTCTTGTTAGTACGTATGCCTCCTAACCTATCGAATGTATCGAAGGAATTTGGAAATAATTAGAGATTTATCACTGAAAGTTGACGAGTCTGTAAGGTCATCGAGTGGACTCGGGATTGTGTGAGTTACGGAGGGATAAAGACCTGTCAATAAGCAAAGGAAGGAAAGGATGACCCAACAATGGGCATTTTGTGTGGAGAACAATGCATCAATGAAAGGGTGTTGTCGACGTGATTTGTGTCGAAAGGCTCAGCCCGTTGCTATGTTGAAAGTGAAGCTGTCAAAACAAAGGGAATCCAGGCATGTATGACAACACTCATGTTCTCCACACCCGAGATTCGAATGAAAGAGAATCGGATGAATCGTGGAGCCAGCTGCACGACACCGAGAAGACGTATGTGCGGAGTCGAGACGAGAAGTGGGCGACCATGCGCCGCTCCTGCTGCTCCTACGAAACGAGATTCACCGAATTCCCTATCACTATCACCCTTCTCGGCGCACGCTCGGATGAGGAGGTGGGTTTCCCCGGCAGGACCGTTTTTAACTGGGTCTCCGGGCCGTTGAGCTACTCGAGCTACCATGGGCCTTCTCCTGCCAAGCCTGTGGCGCCCTTGGAAGTTGGAACTACCCCTTCTGACAGCGGGACTAGGGAAACGTCACACATCTCCGTGCGCACGGAAAAGCAGCGCTCTCGTGAAGAACTCTAGTCATGCTCCCAAGGATACATCAATGCAATGATCTGCTCATTCATAGCAGATAGGTCGTCATCGACATTCTTGTTCGTCTCAGCTTGGCTGTTTTGGATTCCAGAGGAGAGGAGATTTCCTACCTCAGCGTGACATGGTCGATGCTTGGATAGCTTGGCTTACTTCAATGACCTATGATGCTCTGTACTAGGCTTGATTGGATGGTCGAGCGCCTTTACGAAGTTTACTACTAAACGCACTCTACTCAATAGGGAAGCTTTGCTAGTAGGATCAATGATGCCCTTACAGCATTGTCGTCTCATAATAATAGCAAATGCCGATACGCTTTGTACTACGAATGTCGAATACTGCGGTAAGCTGATATGGTAGGCCACAGGGCGACCATACGATCCACAAGGCAAAGATGGTCAGTCCCATTCTTAGATCTAGCTCACATTTCCGTGTGGTGATACCTTAGAGGGAAGTGCCGGCACTCTTTGAGAACTATGTTTGCATGGCAGTTGTCAAATTAATGTCGGCATGACTAGGGAATGATGAGGACAGTCCCACAAAGCAGGCGGCTCCTGTGTCCTGTGATTGAGGTGGAGGTAGCTCAGGCAACACAATGTCGGTCATACTTTCCGTAGATGGCAAATTGGTGCTTCGCTCAGAATAGCTAGGAAATCTTGATCACACTCATGCAAAGTTTTCTTTCTGTCCGATTCTAGGGACTTTTCAGTACTCTTCATTTTGTCTATGTTTGTGTTTGTGTTTGTTCCTCTCTCTGTCTTTGCGTTTGCGTGCTTCCAGTTTTGATTATTGGAACAAGATCAGACTAGGTCCTTAAGGCAAGATTTCTCCTTGAAAATCCAGGACGATCCAACCCAGTCAGGGTTCATTCCTTATTGTCTAGATATATCATTCCATCTGTACGGCTAACAGGCTGTCAGGCGTCACCTCAAGACTCGGATAAAGTTCTCCGGTTGGGATTCGACATTATGATATATCATGGATACCATGATTTCTCCCTAATGACGCCCTGACAATGCAGAACCGGGGTCCTTTTAGCCCGCAATCAGCATCCGCCGTATCTATATTTGGAAGACTGGCAAAGCTCAACGGGCGACGAGGCAGTGTCCAAGACAACATATACGAATCTTATCGACCTTTCAGAGAAAGTCCTCTGGGATGTTCAGGTCCTGTGGATAGCGTTTGCTTACAATATGAAAAGTAGTGCTGGAATTTTTTCGGCGGCCCTTATCGCCCAACGAGAGGCCAAAACATCTTCTTGCTTTCCAAACTGGCTTGCATACATCGACTCGTTCGTCCGAGAGATCTGGCTGGTGGACGCCTGACGTTAACATGTGGTCATCACATTGCCTCGAACGCCTGACTTTAACATATAAACACCAATTCTCCTCGAGCCAACTTCAGGACTCTTCAACCTTACCACAACTCGATACTACTTCATAAATCTTTTCTAAACAGTTCAAAACATTGTACGTATCCATCATCACAGAGTAACAAGTCTCGAACGTTTCAGGTAATTGCCCACTCATCGTAGTCTCTTCCAAGCTTATTTGTAGTCAGATCTCACAAGAACCTCCAGGCGATAGAGTCCTTCAGCCAGTCAAGATGTCCCCCTTCCCCCCATTTCATCTTTCCCCGGACCTCGAAGAGCGCTACCGCTCAGCCTGCAACGTCCAAGACCGCTTCGTCTTCTACTACGACTACTTCTGCGCCTTCATCCCCAGCGTCTTCTGTACCGTAGCACCACCCGACCTCAGCCGCGGACAGCGGAAGGACCTCTGGCTGCAAACCTACGACGGAGACCACTACGTCATGACAGGGCTGGTCCATCGCCCCAGTGATAAGGATGTCGACGAGGTCGCTGGTGATGAGTCCATGACGATTTTTCAGAATTACGAGGATCGCACGACATTTCGATTCTTCACCGCATCCGAGACGATATCGTTCTTCAAGGGAGATGCAGACCATGGCTATTGGGACCATGAGGCGACCTTCCATCCTATCCATGATGCTCAGCAAATTCTGGATTATCTGGCGCAAGCGCTTGTCGATGATGGGTTGAAGGAGTGGACAGACTTGTTGAGTTAGATCCTTGGCTGATGGTCGATTTGGAATTCTTGGCAGAAGGAGGCTTGGGGTCTTAGTGTGGGTTGAAGTGTATGCATTGTAGTAGAAAGTGCATGCAGTCAGAGTCAGTCAAGGAGACATTAGAGAATCGTGGGACTTGAAATATACTAAAGCAGGGCAGGAAGTTAGCCAAGACCTCTTCAAAAACCATCTTCCCCCTTTCCCGCGAGAAGACCACAGTAGCAATAGCATGATAGGAAGACATGAATATCATCCTCTAGAGCAGACTTAGCAAGCAGTCAACTAGTCAGCGAGGACTTGTCGTCAATTCGGTTCTAACAAAGCTGTACAAATCTCCCCCCAACAAAAATGTCAAAATGCAAGTCAACACACATGACATCTAGTGACGTGGAGATCAGAATGGCAGGAGACTCACAGCACAGCATCTACTGTAGAAGACAAAGTAGATGTTACACTGCTCCAGAAGTCTTTTCCTACGAGAGAAACACGGACTTCCTCGAGTGTTGGACTAGCTCAATAATCCAACAATCAGACTCCTTCAATTCACTTGATCTTCAACACAAATTCCCCCTTCCCCCAAAAAATCCCGTACACATCAAACAAGAAACCAAAACCGCAAAAGACTGACAGTACAGCATCATATAGATGGTATACTGCTGCAGAAATCTTTCGATTTGCTTCCGATCCCGCAATCTCCCGATACCGTCCCAACCGGAGAGATGCGAAAGATGGCGATTTTGGTCGTTTGTCGGAGGTAGGATCGAACCGAGCCGACTTCACACGCTGACTCGTGTCGAATCATCGGCGGTTTTGAAGGGGCTGCGAAAAGATCCCTCTGTGCGGTTAAGCCAGGTGCCCGAGTTTAAAGATGGGGCTTATGATGAAATATAACGGATTTTGTTTGGGGTTGTTTCAGCGCTCTCATGGATTTTGATATCTGAATGGATGGTTGAGGCAATGTCATCTTTTGGGTGCGATGGAATTGCACACCGGTCTTTTGTGCTTTTGAGGGTACGGTAGGCAGTGGCAAAGAGGCTTCGATTCTGGCGGATTTCTAACAGGTGTAGTCAGCCCGTAGGTTGCGCAGTCCTGTAGACAGTGTAGCTGCGAACGAAATGCGAACGACAAGGCAGGGTATCAGTGCTTCCATTGCATCAACACCATAGAAAGAAATTTCGCCATACAAGTGACCATCTACCTGCCCTCCGCCCTCTTCACCAACCCCTCCTCCAATCCCATGGGCATGAACACGCTCTTTTCCTTTGCCCCTCTCACCCAAATCACATCACCCTTGAGATAGACAACCACACCCCCCTTCCCACTCGCGCTAGCCGTGATACGGAAAAGGGGCAGTCCTGTCTGCAGATCCGCTTCGCGCAGCGCAATCATATGCAAGTCG
>JAABUP010001488.1_pt1 | contig 49202 bp, 57 predicted proteins | sample 5559201 | NCBI WGS metagenome assembly JAABUP01 (sample SAMN10711887, study PRJNA513373) | rock metagenome | isolation source: Antarctica rocks | place: Antarctica | reverse complement strand
ATACCCCTTCATAAATATGTTCAGTATCATTAAATCTGTGATAACTTCTGTAATAACACTTCAAATCTAATAATTTTTGATTCATGTGAAAGCGACAGAGTTGCTCTACAATTCGGTATACTCAGATAATTATGAGAAATGATAATTGTGAGTGTATAACACAAAATTCAGTTTTTGCACTTTTCCAAAAAAAAAGCTCGCGAAACAACTTCCTCTCGGCCCAGAGTTTTTGCCCCTACTGTAATTGTGTTGGTAGGGGTTGGACATAGGATATCTCGACCTTCTGTTGCCTACTCTCTAAGGTCCGAAATTGCTTTGAAGTAGTCTAAGCAATTTCATCCGCGTTTGACAGCTGATTGCTCGGCTGTGTGAATAATCTGTCTAAGTGTACGTCTGTTGACCCTTGATGGCCTCGCCGACACTGCCATATTGTACCTACAGACTGACCAACATCCCCGGCACTTTTACGAACTATGATCTTCGACGACTATTCTCCAGCGATGATCAAAAAGCTATCCTGTATAGCTCGCTAGTGCCTGCAACCTATCGCCATTCTGGCTCAGTCCAGGTCGGCACCGTAACTTTCAAGGAGAAACCGGAGGGGTTCAAAGATGGCCATTTACGGTCTTCTCCTGCGAACCCGACCTTGATAACACTCTTAGGGGCCTCTCCCGTTGAGATCGATGACCATTTCCATGGCTTGACGCCGCTCAACGAAGGATCGCTGGGAGACAAAACCGTCGAGTAAGTATTGATTTGCGGTTTGGTTAAGAGACGCGCTGTACTAACAAAGACTAGCATTGTAGCCGTCACAGGCCTTGCTGGAAAGGCATTCGCCTCATGGCAAGCTGCTGAAGGGTCAATGTGGCTAAGAGACTTCCTTCCTCAGGATGTTGAAAACATCAGAGTATCTATCTTCGGCTATTCCTCAGAGTTATTTGAAAGTAATTCCAATGCTGGTCTACTCGACTATACGAAGATCTTTCTCCAAACCCTGCAGAATAGTCGAAACAGAAAGACTGGAAGGGTGAGCTGTTCGCTCTCCGATATGCTTCTAGTGTCCCGTGCTGATCCCTAGCAGCGACGCCCACTCATATTGATCGGCCACAGTTTAGGCTGCTTGATAATAAAACAGGTACGTATTCAGAAATGATCATTCCTCAGTCCTGTAAGGCTAAATTTGAATATTACCCTCACCCTAGGCATTGATTAATTGTGCAGAGAGCAAGGGTGGCATTGACGAGCTGTACTGCTCCATATACTCTGTCGTCTTCTTTGGTGCCCCTCATCGTGGACTCTCTACCTTTGCTTTGGAGAGTTTGGTCCAAGGGAAACCGCCTGAACGGTTAGTACGAGATTTAAAGAGAGGCTCAACTCTCCTGACAACGCTCAACGAATCTTTTCCGTCTGCTTCAAAAGATATCAAGATAATCACCTGCTACGAGCTGCGAGAGACTCCGACCACCAAAGAAGGTGCTGATGGCCGCTGGGGCCGGACTGGGCCGCTAACAATGATGGTAGAAAAGGATTCTGCCTGTTTATATACCATAAACGAGTACACAATTCCCATCAACGAAAACCATTCTAGGATCGCGAAGCTCTCAAGCGGACCTGAGAGTAGTTATCATGTTATCAAAGGCAAATTGCTAGAGCATGTTCATGAGGCGCCGGCCGCTATACAGGGGCGCTTTCGACAGATTGATTCCGCTGAGATGATTCTAAACGTCTATTATCTGGCACACTTTGTGTACCAGGTTATCTGTGGAGACAGCGACCGCCATTCTCATACTCCGTCACGCCAGTTCATCAAAGCGACGCTTCTAGAGGTAAGTGCACCCGCTATTTTCTACGGTATGCTTAGAGTTTTCATCTAATAATTTCTACTCACGGTCAGATTGCCAGATCATTTACACGTTACTTCAAAAATCTCGCTGTAATGATGGCGAAGCTCGGTGACTGTGTCTCTATATATGGCCGGTACGAAACAATGCTCGGCCAGGCAGAACCATTCCAAGCAGTGTTGTCGGATGTCTACTTCGAAATTTTGGTGTTTCTGCGGAAGGCAAAGATTGCTTTTACCACCAGCGGTATTGTTGCAATCCCACAGAATTCTGATTTAGACCTTCTTTACTTCTAACGGACAGCAGCTGATGATTCTGGGACAAGGTATCAAAGTATTAGTCAAAGGCATCTGGAAGTCTCTCGAATCCGAGTTTCAAGTCACTCTTGACAGCCTCTCACGACTCACATCACTCCTTGAAGCTGAGATCACACTCGCTCACCGAGGATACGTTAAGGGAGATATCGAAGAGCAAAAACTTTACCGCAAACAAACATGTCAAACATTGGACAAACTTCTCCAGACTTCTTCTCACAAACCAACTGAACGACAGGATCAGAACAAGTGCATCAATCTTGAAGGTTCGACCCGTCCGCATCTCATATATGTCTCGTTGAAATCTTCAGTACTGCATGCTGATCCAGCCGATAGCGGAACAGCGACGGGCCATTTTGGACTGGCTTTCTCCTGTGGACTCTTCTGAGGACCTCCAGCGTGCCCTGAAGAAACGTGTGGAAACAAGCGGCCAATGGATCGTACACGAACCAGTGTTTCGAAATTTGGTAAACCTACATCTTAGAGGTGTAGAGAGTTCAGTTGCATGGATCTATGGCGCGCCCGGATCGGGGAAATCAGTGCTGAGCGCTTCGGTTGTACAACACCTTCAACATCAATTAGCTCACCAAGAAGATGCTGTCCTGGCCTATTTCTTTTGCGACACAAGAGACAAGCAAAAGAAGTCCATTCTCGCTATTGTGCGAAGTCTTATCGCTCAAATCTTAACTCAATTGAAGGCTACTCCGTCAAGCCTTAGCACCGCCTATGAAAACGCAATGAAATATGGACGATCGCGCATTTCCTCGACAGATCAGCCACTCATGTTGGTCAAGAGTCTTGCAACATCACTGTCAGCGACTTTCATTGTTCTCGATGGCCTGGATGAGTGTGATGATCCATCAGAGGTAGCGCAATCATTTGCAGATGTCGCCTGCTTATCGGAGACCGTACGGTTGGTCTGTTTCAGCAGGGAATCAACCGCTTTGAAAGCAAGATTGGGGCAATTCCCTTCTCTAAAATTGACCGCTGCCCTGACAAAGCCAGACATTGACAACTATCTGTCAACAGCGGTGATGGAATTACCGACCGACGAGGCAAGTACACGCAAAGAGGTGTTCGAAAAGCTTTCCAGGGATGCCGATGGGATGTTCCTCTGGGCCCATCTCATGGTCCAGAATCTCAAGTCTGCGACGAATACAAAAGAGATCTTAGAAATGTTGGCTGAGTTGCCAGTTGGACTCGACGTTGTTTATGATTTCATTCTACAACGACTAAGCAAAGAGTCCTCGAGACGTCGAATGCTGGTACGAAAGATTTATTCATGGGTTTGTTGCAGCACACGGTCACTGTCATGGAGTGAGTTGCAGTGTGCTCTAGCATTAGATCGCGATGATTCATCGCTCTTGGGGTCCAGGAGACCATTTAAGTCTGCTGTGCTTGAGCTGTGCCGTCCGTTGATCGAATACAACCCTAGCAGCGATGTCTTTCGACCAGCACACTTATCGGTGCAGGAATTCCTCATGGGGCGTTCGCAGAGCTTCGGAATATCGCAAGAGGCGAAACAATTTTTTATAGAGGAGGAAATTGCGCATCGAGAGATCGCGGAGCTCTGCTTGACATATGTGTCCTGTACCGAGTTAGCTAATGCGGTCAACGTTGACCCTCAACGCTTTCCTCTGGCTGACTACGCAACCATGCATTGGTGCCATCATCTCTCATCGTCGCCCGCGGATTCTGCACTTTACCAGAAAGTTACGCAATTTCTATCATCGCCGTGTAGACGTCGCACATGGATCACACGCTCACTTCTATCGAAGGAGACGGCTTTTCCGCTACAAAAAATCATGCGGCTCCAGCGGCTCGTACGGGGATGGACAAGTACTATCTCTGAAGAACCCATCTGTCCAATCGACGAAATCGGAGACATTCAACAAGCTCTACTCGATCTCGACCAGTATCAAGAGCTGGACTCGAAACCTGATAAGCCATTACGTCAATCCGTAGGAAAGATAAGCAGCTTTGAACGACTGATGGCTTTCCGCGATCTAGCGAGAGAATTTACTATGAGTGGCCGTCTAGACGATGGTGTAAGCTGGCTAATGAAGTCATTGAAGCGTGTCCAACAGTTACAGGGTCCGGCTTCTGTCGAAACAGCCTGGCTACTGAATAGTCTGGGCATCTTATACGATCAGCAAGGAAAGATTGATCTCGCCCTACAGACACAGCGGGAAGCCTTAACGATACAAGAATCTTGGCTTCCATGTGATCATTTTGATACAACCATGACTATCAACGAGCTCGGTCGAATTTACAGACATCTAGGTTGTTACGGCGAGGCGGAAGCTATGCATCTAAGAGCACTGCAAGCACTGCAGAAATCGCTGCCTGATGACGATCTGCAAATCGTGTGGACTCTTAACACCTTGGCTCGGAGTTATCGTAAACAAGGTCGTGTGTCCGAAGCCATAGAACTGCACAACCAAGCGCTAGCAGGCCAATCGCAGCATTTAGGACGAGAGCACCCCCATACTCTGTGGACAATGACCGACCTTGGACGCTGCTATCGGGATCAAGGCAGACTTCTCGAAGCTTACGACGTTCAACAGAAAGCTATCGGTCTCCGTACCAAGGTCCTTGGGGCTCATCATGCTGACACTTTGTGGTCGATAAATGATCTCGGGATTGTACTGGAGCAGCTGGGACAGTTTGTCGAGGCTGAGAGGGTGCATACCCTGGCTCTTCAGGGTCAAGCCTTGACATTGGGTGAATCTAACAAACATACTGATTGGACTCGTCAAGCTTTGACAAGGTTGAAGATCCGAATAGCTGTTGAACCTGACACCCATTCATTAGAACCAAGCTCAACATAAGAAGGTGAAATAGCTGTCCGGTCGGGCTCGAGGGCAAGATGAAGCAGGCATGACTGACACACTGCGGACTGTGCACAATCTGGCGCTTGTCTATCAGAATCAAGGCAAATATGTGAAGATGACATCTAGCAGTCTGTTCCTTTATGTATTATCATATCGTGAAGAAATCCTCTAAGCCTCTTCATTCTTCTTAATAATTAGAGATAAACTTAGTGTTACTGTCAGTAAGTTAGCATTTTAAAACTTAACTTAACTTATTTTAAGGTAACTGTTGAATTATAATATGTACTGTCCTAAGGAACACCACTGTGCGTGCGCACTTTTGGTGTTTTCAACAGTAACTTAACCTAAAGCTAAAAAATTAACATTAATATAATTAAGTATACAGTAACTTAATATAAGTCATTATTATATTAATTACCATGTATTACACAATGATTTTAAGTTTATTATGAGTTATGTAAAGTGAAAAAAAAGTTATCTTAAGTTTTAAATAAAGAAGAAAAAGTAGTCTATTAGTGAAGTTGTGACTTGTTATTCTTTATTACATAAGTATAAATAACTTTTATGTGAGTTCACTTAATATGTAACTAAACCTAGTGAAAGCAGAATTTGTGCCCTTCTTTAACACTCGCACAATTATAAACTGTGATTACTTTTGAAATATTTACAAAAACAATGTCTAATTAAGTCTTATGAGACAACAGAAATACTGAGCCTCAACTTCAATAGGCATCGGTGACAGGTAGTGCGAATTTCACAAAGCAAGATGGGTAGCCAAGCATCCAATCTCCTCACTAGCCTCGCCTCAGAGCTCGGCGTCCACTCCATCCTTTCCTCCACCCGCGACACAAAGCTCCTCTGTCTACAGCGCTTCGTCCGCCTCTTCGCCTATGGCGCCTCTACGCTTATCCTCGCGCTCTACCTTTCGAGTCTGGGGATCTCGGACGCAAGGATCGGGGCTTTCATGAGCTTGACGTTGTTGGGAGATGTGGTTATTAGTTTTCTGTTGACGCTGTTCGCAGATGGATTGGGCAGACGGAGGATATTAGTGCTGGGTGCGGCCTTGATGAGTGCCAGTGGAGTGGTGTTTGCGTTTAGTGGGAGCTACTGGGTCCTTGTTACGGCGTCGATCTTGGGGGTTATCAGTCCGAGGTGGGTGTGTCCGGCTATGACGATTAAGACCAATGGTCCCAAACAACAAGGCTATGTTGCACTGAAGCATGCTCGAGCTGATTGATAAGGTAGTGGCAACGAAATTGGACCCTTCCGCGCAATCGAAGAGTCAACCCTAGCTCAGCTCACCCCTTCAGAGATCCGCAGTGACATCTTCGCCTGGTACACCTTGGTCGGCACGGCAGGTACAGCATGCGGCACCATCATCTGTGGATGGGTGGTTCAAAAGCTCCAGTCACTTGACGGATGGACTCCTACGCGCTCGTACCGCATTATCTTTGGCCTATATGCCTTGCTGGGAATACTCAAGCTTGTGCTGTCCTTGATGCTGAGCGAGAAGTGTGAGGTTGAGCAAGAGAAGCAGGAGAGACACGATGCAGTGGAGATGGGCGATGTGGAGGCCGAGAGTCTGCTGACTGACGATGAGGGTGAAGAGCTGCCAAAGCCGAAGCCAGAACCAGCGCCGAAGTCGAACGCGAAGGCAAAGAAGAACATATGGCCTAAGATTGGACCTGAGAGTCGGTCCATCCTTTTCAAGCTTTGTCTACTATTTGCTGTTGACTCAATGGCGTCCGGACTTGTGCCTGCATCGTGGATCACCTACTTCTTCAATCGCAAATTCGCGCTGGCCGAGGGCAAGCTCGGCACTCTCTTCTTCGTCACGAACATCATCTCCTCCGCCTCCAACCTCGTGGCCTCGTCGATAGCCAAGCGTATTGGACTAATAGAGACGATGGTCTTCACGCATCTACCCTCTGCTATCTGTCTCGCCCTAATACCACTACCAAGCTACGTTGGTCTAGCGATGACTTTCCTTATCCTGCGCTCTTCCACACAGTCTATGGACCAAGCGCCCAGACAAGCTTTTCTCGCCGCGGCTGTGCTTCCTAGCGAGCGAACGGCGGTCATGGGCGTTGTCAATGTGGTCAAGACTCTCAGCCAGAGCGTGGGACCAGTGATGACGGGATGGCTAGCGGGTATGGGTAGGTTCTGGATAGCGTTTGTGGTGGCTGGAGCAATGAAGGCAAGCTATGATCTGGGCATGCTGAGGATGTTTCTGGGATATAAGACCCAGGAGGAGAGGGCGCAGCAACAGCGGAGCAGGGACCCTGGGGATCGTGAAGCGAATGTGAACGCAAGCAGATAGTTCTCTATTGATATTTGATCATATGTGGCATGAGCGAATTCCTACAACCTTGGACATGTTAAGAGGGCATTAGAAAGATCCATTACTCGTCTGCAAGGGGCGTTCAGTGACATGTCGGCGATTTTGCAACACAGCGCGTCCGCAGGGTTTATCGAATAAGCCAGATTTCGGATGTCATTTGTGTCCTAGGATATCTTCAGTTTCGAGAGAGACGTACGGCTTTCAGGTTTTGAGTGGTGTTTACAACGAAGTATTGGGTAGATAGCTATCTTCCTAATGGATTGCTACGTTAGAATGCTAAAGAACTCTCTTGCGTAAGCTTTTAGGTTCGTTTTTCTCTTGCTTGACATCTTCGCTGTTGTTAGTTTCACAATGCCTCGCTCAGGGTTCGAGGAAGTCTTATGTGCGCCATCGCTGTCAGTGGTTTCCTTCTTGTCTGGGGGTTCTGGAAACGGGCTTCAGACTAAGGTCTTTCTGTCTAACGCTGTCTCTGCTGTGAAGCGTAAAGGTTTCCCAACTTGATTGGGGCGTTTTCAGCCTGAGGCTTCCGATACTAGTAAAGTGATTTCCACAGATGGTGTGGTCGGTGCACCAATTCCCAGCTTCATTTTCCAACTGCGTGTCCTGTCAAACCCCACTATCACCCGCCCTCCCATCCAGCATGTGTTTGTCTCCCCCTCCGGCCCACGTTCTTCTCTCTTCCTCTCGTATGCTTTCCTTGCGTCACAGACGAGATATCTCTCAGCAGCTCCTCGGATCGCCAACTAGCCACAATGCGGTAACTCTCCACACTTCTAAGCGGACCATCGTCTTTAAGGTACTGGTAACCACAAAGGAATCGCTTTCTACCGGTGTCACACCGTGTATGTCCTCTAAAGGTGTGATGAGATCCAGTAACACGTCGTTACTGCAGTCTGGTGTAGGCTTGATGTGCTCGACTGTGTAGTAAGGACTGTTTGGGGGGGAAGATCACGGCGTAGTTGATGCGTGCGTGTGTTATGTTAGCGATTAAGAGATGCTTGTCCTGCGAGTATTGCTTTTGGATCTTCAACTGTAATGCTGGAATGTTGGAAGTACAGTAACGTTAGAGCTTATATATCTGAACCCAAACAATGGAAGAGTGCTAGACCGTGCTAAATAGCAAATGGCAATAGCAGGTGATTCCTGCAAACCATAGAAAGAGATGGTGAAGAGATGTGACCAAACGGTTGCTCCCTGATCATGCTTACTGGTCGGTATGTTTACTCTTATCCAAGACTTAAACTTGTTATTCCCTTGCTCGATACGCTGCGGCATGACCACAGAATCTCCTGTCTGCCATACGATATGGGACCGTACGGAGACTAGTAGTTGTGAAATGCCTACTATGAACCCTTGGTTCCATCGAAACGTAACAAGCCATACAATGAGTCCTGATATGGTTACCCGAATTCCTACCTCTAGGGCATGGAGCACACTTCACGTAAAAATCCACTCCCTTCTTGGCGAACATGAAGCAAGACGCAGTAGAGTACAACATGTGTGGTAAAAAAAAATCCCAGAAATGGATCCCGTACGGATCGTAGCCATAATCAAAGAGTATTAATGTCCTCGGCGGAACCCCGCCGTTGGGGACATCAATGCAGAGGAGACCCCAGTATCCTGAATGAGATTGAAGTTGGATGATAAATATTGGACGACGTATAAGCAGGGGAAACATGGCGCATGCTGGAAGAACATGTTTGTCCACAATACGGAACCAACATCACCACTTAATCAACAGCCGCTGAGCAGTTCGTTGGAATGGTTCCAGCGTGCGGCGTTCTTGTGATGATGGTTCAACCTAAAGTACTCGAAAAAATCGCTACTCTTCCGTCCGAACCTTGCCGATACGGAGGAGTCAAGACTGGCTACTGAGAACTATCGTAATTCATCCTTACCGATACCCATCTTTCTCAATGTCTCCAATTACGCTCATGAACCTGTCTAACCCTCTCGTAACGCCCTCCCAGCTTTCCACTTCGGCTTCGCAACTTGACGGCGTTCCCCCCGATTTGGAGACCTCAATGCGCTATGCAGGCGCTAAACTCACACAAGCAGCTGGTATGCTGCTGCGATTACCACAAGATATCATTGCGCAGGCTGTCGTGGTGTTCATAAGATTCCGGGTTGGCGGTGAGGGTGGGAGTCTGATGGTACATGGGCCAAAGGTAAGTCAACCCAAAAGCGAGTACACATCACCAAAGATCTGAGCATTGGCTGAAATGAAGATCTTCCTTAGGATGTGTCCGCCGCATCATTGTATCTGATGTCGAAGCTCTCCGCGTACCCACAGTCCCCTAGGAGTATACTCAATGTTTACACCTACTTGCTCTCCAGCGCGTCGCATTTAGTCAATCCAGGGGCAGTACCCAGCAAACCTGAATCAGATTCCTACTATCTCTCGGAAGGCGACTACCACAATCAGCGCAACGAACTGCTCAAGACAGAAGCCCACATCCTGCGAGTTCTCGGCTTCCAGACACATGTCTCCCTCCCATACACTCTCTCTATCAACTATCTGCAAGCTCTCCTTCCCTCTTCGTATCCTTCTTTTCAACCTCTCGCACGACGAGTGTTTCAACAGCTCAACACCGCGTTGTTATCCCCGCAGATGCTCTACCTGACCCATCAGCCCCCAGCACTGGCCGTGGCAGCGATCTATCTTGCTGCTAGGGAGACTGGGGTGAAATTGCCGGAAGTAGAGTGGTGGGAGGTTTTTGATGTCGAAAGGGAGGAGCTGGGGTTCCTGGTGGTCGGGATGCAGAGCATGGACGAATGGGCTAAAGAGGAGACAGGAAAGTGGGGGAAAAGAAGGGTACCAATGACCGTCGACGAGTTTGAGTCAGAGTGTGAAAGGAGGAGAATCCTCGAGCAATGAGGATAAAGAAAACATGGCCAAAGTATCTCGAAATGGCAAAGGGCAATGCATCAGCGCAGAAACGAGATAGTTAGGATTGGTTAAGCAGAGTCTTACTGGACATCAGCACGGGATACGCTACAGTGTGAAGATTTCAAGATCCTTTCGACACCCCAGGGGCTGCAAATCATCGGAGCTTTACCTCGGCCGTTCATGTCTTCAGACGAACACAGCCTCGGCAGCATCCCAATTCATCTGGCTGGCATTACAGAAGCGTTACTGACGACTTCGAGAAGAACATATGAGACGTGCCAAGGTTATGCACTACCAAAGGCTTGGCCGTCAGTCAAGCTACGTGGTCACAGGTCTGGTCGATTGGTCGGGAAGCTGTGGGCTACCAGCTCACTGTGCTCAAATTCCAATTTCTCATTTGGACTACTTCAGTCCAATCGAGGAAACACAAAGTCAATTTTCACAGAAAACACTACCCAAAGCACAACGATCAAAAGTCGTTTGACTGGACTTGAAGACGAACTTCGAGAGTTCGCCCAATGGGGGCCTTGCAGGCGACAGCCCAAGCATTGGAAACATATCCGCTGCTCATGTTGTCTCGGAGCTTATGAGATATAGTCGACTATGGCCAGCAGTTTCGGCAAAATTCAAAATTCGATAGGTCCGAGACACAAACTTCTTGTAACGAGCGGACCCCACATGGAAGCCTCCGCAGATGTGGTAGGCCACGGAACGTATCTCAGATGATTTACAAGCTGATATCACGACCGAACGTTGAACCAGTCGGTGAGTCAAGCCCCGGCGGTTTGTTATCCTGTGGTATTGATCATCCCGAGAGAGCTACCTTTGTCCCATTCCGGCAACGACCGAATTGGGATCCGAAGGCTGCAAACGCTCAAAGGAAAGGCGACGTGATTTCTCACTCATATGTCCGCAAAGCACGAACCCAAGCAAGGAAATTTTGAAGTTGGACGTATCTGCCCAGGACATCCAGTGATAAAACCTTGCTGCCACAGAGCCAAAAGCTATTGCCGGCCCATGCAGAGTCCCAAGACAGGCCGTAATATGTGCGCGCATCCCGCGTGAGCGACCTAACAACATCAGATCAAGTCAGTGGTCTCTTCGGGAGTTAATTTAGTTCGCTACGGCCTCTGTAATCCTCAGTACTGCCTGTGGGACGGAACAGTTCAGGTGACTGCTTGGACCCCATATTACTCTTTTCCAGTCGAACAATCATTGCGGACAGCATCCTGTGTTGACTGCTGGAGGCGTCAATTATGTCTCGTTGTATAACTTGTATCTTGAACTCGTTGAGTTTTAGAGCAAGCACAGCGGTTTAGGGGTTTTATTGTGTTGCGACATCGGGTGCAACAGGTTCTAGTTCGCATTACGCTGGTCCACTTTGCTTTGTATATTGTTTTGTCGGTGTATATCGTCGAGGACTCTTTCGATAGTCTGACAAGCGTTCACGGTCATTACTTAAGCTACTCTGCGCTGGGCGAGGTATAGGTATCTGTTAGAGCCCACCGGATCTCCACTCATATATTCAAGCTGATGAAGGGGGTTCAATGATTCTCTGCCATAAGCTCCGAGTGCGATGCACACCTCGAGCTAAGACATCAAATACAGAGAAGTCCTAGGTAAATGCCCAGGGCTTACAAGTATTGTACATAGGTTTTCAAGACAGAAAATCGTATCATCTCCGGCAAGTCGATTGACTTATAAACCACTCCTACGTATGCTTCGATGTCATATACTCCGTCGAAACAAGTGTACATCACTGCTGCGGTAGTAATGATGCCAGATTCGAGGTCACGCTGACAAAGAAGTCACGAAGCTGAGTCTGCAGGCAGCTGCTTACTAAGGCAAAGCTATCCATAATCACTGGGATCCCGGAACCTGAATGTCCGTCAACAACCTAGAAATCCCATCATCATCCACTCGATAATTAGGTCATAATTTCTACTGATAGAACTGACTGCTACACTATACGTTCTTACCATGAACGTCCTGCATTCCACCCTCTCCTCCTTGCGCGACAAATGGGCACCCATCTCCCATACTTCCACCTTCCGCAGCACCGGCCAAATAACCCCAGAAGAGTTCGTCCTCGCAGGTGACTACCTTGTCTACAAGTTCCCCACCTGGTCATGGTCCGACGCCGCAACGCCCAGCAAACGCGTCTCCTATCTTCCGAACGGCAAACAGTTCCTCGTAACGCGCGGCGTCCCATGTCATCGAAGGCTTGACGAGAACTTCGCTGGTGACGCAGGGCAGGATGAAGCGATGGTGCAAGATGGCTTTGCTGCCGGCGAAGGCGGGGAAGGCGATGATGGATGGCTGAGGACCGGTGGATTAGCCGCGAGTCAAGAGGCCAAAGCGAGAGACGTGAGGACCGTGGATGAGAGCGGGAACATGGGCGAGAGGGAAGAGGAAGAAGAAGAAGAGATCCCTGATATGGAGGATGAAGAAGACGATGAAGAAGCTATCATACGGGATAACGCAGGTGGATCGGGAACTAGCGCTCCACTCAGGACATACACTCTCTACATAACCTACACCCCCTACTACCGCACGCCACGTCTCTATCTCTCGGGCTACATCTCGCAATCCGAACCCCTCCCTCCGCAAGCCATGATGGAAGACATCGTGGGAGATTACAAGGACAAGACCGTCACTCTAGAAGACTTCCCCTTCTTCGAAGGCGGCGTCAAGATGGCCTCCGTACACCCCTGCAAACACGCTTCCGTCATGAAAGTCCTCCTCGACCGCGCCGACGCCGCTCTGAAGATCCGGCTACAGAAGCTGAAAAGGGGAGGGAACACTGGTAGCGGCAAGGTGGAGAGCGGTATGGAAGGTCTCGTCGACGACACCAGGAACATGGCCCTCGACAACAAGAAAGGCTACACAGGCGGGGTAGCAGCTGCCGGTGGCGCGGGTGGCGATGAGTGGGAGGTCTTGCAACACGAGGCTGGTGGAGAGGAGGACGAAGTTGCCATACGTGTTGATCAGTACCTGGTTGTGTTTTTGAAGTTCATGGCTAGTGTCACGCCGGGTATCGAGCATGACTTCACCATGGGCGTCTGAGGGGCACATGTTCATGGTAGCTTGACGACTGGGGTGCTCTAGTATTAGTTGATTTGATCAAATAGTCGTCTCAGGCGTTTTACCTGGCCTCTATGGGTGGGCATAGCGTTGCCCTTCCATGGAAAGGCGGTTCAATTTTCTCTCACTCACTTTTAGAGACAATTGTCCTTGGTACTTCGTAGCAATAACCAACACTTCATTCATCACATTCAATCTCACATTCTAGCCTGTAAAGAACGCATGAGGTGATAGCATATCGATACTTCAGCAAACACAAGACTAACCAACGCGCCATAAACCCATCATCCATCGGCCCTAAGCGATTCAGATTCCCATCTAGAACCCTCCAAAAGTCCTCGCCTGCGAGAAGACTCCTCACCAAAAGACGGTTGCCATAGACCAAGCCCTTACAAAAAGACACAACACGCTTTTGCTACCACCGACCGCATCTGGGCCTCCACCAGGGAGATCCATCCTCGTCGTAAAACAACCACGCTTTCCCACCCCACTTCGCGACCCCCAACCTCCCAAGTCGTCACTCATCTTCGTAGCGTAGAGAATACGGGCTCTCAAAACCTCCTCACTAAACACGCCCTCCAAATCAGCATCAGCAACAGCCCCACCCTCCCAGCACTCACCCAACACTCAACGCACACCCCAACAACCCCAGAACAACAATCAAACCCCACGGAAAAACAAAGGAAGAGTCCGAAGAAATACCTTTCGGATGCCCCATCTTCCCCCAAACCTCCATCCCCAATTCCTGCCCCTGCCCCTCGCTCTTTTCAACCCCCTTGCCCACATCCTGCGCTCCACTTAGCCGACGGATCCATCTCTTGCCCATGCTGACGACACTGTCGATAACGGCCGGCGGGAAACCGGCTTGGGCGAGGACTTTTTTCTCGACGGCCTCGTATTGACCCGGGGCGCGGGCGGAGATTTGGGGGGTGCGGGGGAAGTGGTGGGTTATGCGGGTGTAGATCTCAGACTGTCGGGGCCAGGGACGCGGGGTTAGTTGGTTTTCTTTTGGCGAGGGGGAGGTGGAGAGTGCGGGATGGCGGTCGATGGTAGGGGACAGGATAGGTAGGTACCTCAGATAGACCTCTAGCTCTCAAGGCCTCGATCTCGGTCATTTGCATGTCGGTGAAGGGGGTTGGGGAGGTGGTGACGAGAGAGAGGAAACAAGTGAGGATGAGAGTGGAGAAGAAGATGGAGGAGATGATGCGTGTCATCTTGGCGGGACTGCTCGCTTTCGGAATATGGGGTCGACTGGGAACAAGATCCTCGAGAAAAGGCAAAGTAAAGACGAAAGCAAGCTTTCAAATGAATGACGAGGCAAGAAGGTGTTGCGCGCGAAGAGCTTCGGGGGAGACTGGGTGTATGGGCACCTGTTCTTATATTCTCCGCTGCAGGACAGGAGTGTTTACTGTGGATGCCCGGGTGCTGGGAGATTGATCAGCTAGCCTTTTCTTTCGCAACCTTCATCGAAGGTAGCACCTTGAAACATCAACCTCCTCGTGGTCCTACATTCTTCGCGACTCCTCGCGTAATCGCAGGAGTGGCTGTATTTCTTGAAGAATGTTGGTCTTAGCAATTCTGCAAGGGGCGATGCAGGGGTGTCTGGACCCTAATTGAACCACCACATGTCAGTGTTTCACGATCTGGGAAGGAACGCATGTATATGATGTGGTCCTGTTCAATTCTTATGTAACGTAGAAGTTTGTAGTTGCCGTCCGCGTCTCTGGGCAAAAGTGGTCGCCGTGCCATCCTTGGCGAGACCGCAGCCATAAAGTGCTGTCGATTGATACGCCTTGCCAACGGTAATGCGCCTCCTTTCTCGATGTCCATCCTAGTGCCGCTGCAATACAAGAAAACGTATAGAACATAGCTCCTTGCTTATTCCTCAATCAAATCACATCTTCCCACACCTTCCCACACCTAATGGAGCCCCAAAGTTCATGCTCCGTCTGATCCTCAGCTTTGGCTCGTGGTCCGGCTGGTCGAACTTAGGACGATCTGTCGAAGACTCTGCACATGCCGGGATGTCTTGATTCTCTGAGGAACTCGCCTCAGACACCTCACACGTTGTGGACTTGGCTGCATCTGTGAGCTTCGAATCGAGCTCATCTAGAAAAGCCTTATCATGTTTTCCATCGTTCTGAAGGTTAAGAGGGCCTTTAAGCTCAGGATCTTCATCTTCAGGCGCCGGAGGGAAATACGAATCCGAACGCTCTGTAGGCGGACGAGCAACAGACGCGCGAGGATGACGCGGGACTTCTTGGGTGGGTGTTTCGGCATTACTAGCAAGTCTACTGGAGTTGCCAGTCGATTCAGTCCTCTGCGCCAGCGGAGTATGACCCGCATTCTTCGTCAGGATGTCTTCTGGTGCAGAGAGCTTGCTGGATGGAATTTCGATGTAGCCTGGCGAAACCCGGGAAGGAGACAAAGACTGCTTTGGTGATGGCGACTGTGGCGTCAATACAGCATTCTCCGGTGGGTGACCTGACAATTTGAACTTAATGCCATCAAAGTCCTTGTCAAGTTTTGCTCCTTCATTACTACCGCCGCCCGTTTTAATAGACCCTTCAACCGTGTTTATACATGATGCCAATACTTCACTGGACTTACGAGGCGATTCGGTTTCGGCGATGCTAGGTAATCTTCGGTCTTCGGGTTTATGGGGTCTCATCGACGAGTCAGAGAATGTGCGTGTAGCAACAGATCCTTTCCTAGCACCAGCCCCTCTCCAAAACTCATCACCATCGCTTTCTGTGCTTGTGTGTCTTGACCCGTTGCCGCTCGAGAAGCTGCCGAAAGTACCGGAGTCTCCCTGAGCAGTGAGACTACCAAAATAAGGCGGGCCCATCTCGAGGGGCGAGATAGCCGAACTCTGCTTTGTTAAATTCAAGCCGTTCTTGACATTCAGAGCTTGCTCTAGCTCTTGTACACGTGCGTACAGCGCTTGCCTCTCAATATCCCATAACGCTCTTTCAGCAGCAAAGCTCTGTCTCTCTTGCTCAGCGGCCTTACGCTGCTTGTCCAGTAGATTGCGTGACTTCTCGAACACGGCTGTAGAGGAAACGGACACAGAACCGGACGAATTTCGCGATGGAGACATAGGTAGTTGGCTGGCAGAGTTAACAGACGGCAGACGGGGCAAGTCGTGCTTCGGATCCCATCCAGCGCCATGACGAATTGGAGACATCGTCGAAGGTGAAAGAAAGGTGCTCGATACTGCCCCTGATGAAAGGATGCTTGTGTCTGGAGTACTTTTCTGGTGTGTGGATAGAGCCTGGCCAACACTTGAGATCTGTTGCGGCCCGCTCGGCGGAACGTTTTCATTACTTCGTTTTCTGATTGTGGAGAATATAGGCACGGGCGACGCTCGCGGTGACTCTGAAGCCATATTGGGCGGTCTGCCCTGCGTCAACAGGAACTGTATCAATTGGGACCCATTCACTACTGGCGTACTATGTACACACCTCAATTATACGTGTAGTTGTGAGCATTTAGATTGAAGATGTATGGGACAATGAAATCTAAGGGAAATCTTTCTTGCCAATGGGCGGTGACGTGTGAGTCCCCCTTGCTTTTACAGGCATCGTTCGGCTGTAATCCCTGGAAATCGTAAACCCGAATCTCGTACCTGCGGCCCGTCCCCGGTGTTCCACATATCATGGGTATGCAGACCGGAGGTCTGCGTGCAATCAGTTACGCGCTCCTGGGACAGCCCTACGCAAACTTCCCTCACAGACTCGAAAGCATTTCACCATACGATTCTAGCAATACAATTCTGCGCGGCGATAGACGGGCTATCAGCATATTTGGCTGACTGTCACTGCCACCTGGGCGTCTTGAATCGTCCCAAGTTGTACGTCAGGACTACTCCAACATCATCTGGCGGGTGATCATGCTGGCATCTGTGATAAACGAATTGGGGATCCGTTGCAGATAAGATGTGATTCTGGAGGGTACCTAACCAGCGATATCAATGAACGTTTTAAGACTACAAAGCAAGGTCACAGCTTGCAAGTGAAAGATTTGATGTCAAAGTAACCGGTTCTAAAGCTGGTTGTTCCGTGGAAATTGAATTGTTATGGTTGACAGTTTGCCCCAAATGACCTGTAATTGCAATTGCCATGGCTGTGAGTGCTTTCGGTACTCGGTGATTGAAACTGCATGTGTGGAAAGCACAACATTCATGGCGCATGGAAAAGGATTCGGGCATCGTCCGGGCCGGAGCCTCTGGTGTTGAGTCTTGCACTGTCTATGCCATAAGAGCAATGTTTCTGGACGTCTCTCTGAGCAATCAAATCCATCAGAAGCTGGTCTCCTCAATCACTCCGTTCCACTGCCTACACGCTACTGCTGTCAGAATGACTGATATGAAGTGACTTAATTATTTTGACTATGTGGAGAGCTGACTATATGTGTGCTCGCTTAGGCCTATGACACGTGACAGGTATGCGAAGTGCCCTATGTCTAACAACTGCCAGCTCTGCTCATCCCGATAAGCATCTTCCACAGTCGACCTCCTGTTGAGAGCTATCGTGCCCTCATGTTCGAATTCATATTTCTCCACGCCATCAACAAATAGCCGCAGTTTTCCACATCCTCTCATGGATCTCGGTCCTTCAACCCCGTCCCTTTGCAAATCTACATCCTCGAGATCACGGAAATCTAAAAGCAGCTGAGTGCTTTCCAGGAACGGTGATCGGAATTACTCGTAATTCCGATCATTTGTGAGAGCGCATCTGAGATCAATAGCCATGAGGCTTAGATATGTAACACACAAAAGACGGTGTTCGCTCAGGCCGGACTGAAGCTGCAGGTTCTTGAGCCCCCGCATTGCTGCTACGATGGGTACGATCTGCGGCAAATCGAACCAAACAGACTGGGGCCACGGTCCGGACATAGGCGTAAAAGAGTCCAGGCGTACATCGGTGATGGCGTTGAACCAGCGTCGGGAGGCACGCTTGTAGAAGCGTTGAGCAGGCTCGACGCGACAGAACACGAATGTATTGCTTGCATAGACTATGGCTGTCGCCTCCAGCCGGAAGCGTTTACAGGTACGCAGTAGAGCCGTAGAGGGCGGATTAGGGCACGCATTGAACCACTTTGGCATATCAGACTTTGCTGCCAAGTTGTCCTTAGTACGCGCTGGTTTCTTGCGTGACGAGGGCTCCAGATTTCCTGTTGGGTCCTGGGCTGGAATTTCCGAGCTTCTTGCTTTATTGTCTTTGGTTTGGACCGGGTAGCCATACTCGTATGAATACACCTCAGGACGCAGCCGCGCATATTCGTAGATGATATTACGAATCTCAGGGGCCAGCTGGGGTAGGTTGTGAGGCATCTTGGAGGTTCTGCCGGATGTAGTGGAACGAGAGTCGGTTGCACCTTGAGTTGCTGCTGGTAATACAAGCTCTTCGCATATGATTCGGAGTAAGTTCAGAGCAAGAAAATCGTACGCTGCTCAGAGTGTCAGGAGTGTTTTGTATCGCAATGGACATGCCTATGTAATAGAAACCCATGTAAATACGAGTGCACCAAGAGTGCGGGGGAATGTTAATGGACGCGCTCAGCCACAACTGGAGGCAGTCTTTTGCAACGCAAGGAGTTACGGTCTCCTTACGGAAGATTGTCGCTTCATTGTTAGTATCACTCTATTTTCTCCCTGGCGAGATCTGACTTTATACGTTGCCTTACAGTCATGTTTGATGTTGCCCATTGCAAGAGTACACCACTCATGACCGTCTGTAAACGCCAATGGCCCATGCTGCTCTCAATATCGCCAAACCGAACGCCATGCCCAAGCTGTCCCATATAACGTTTAACTTACTACCTTTGACCTCTTTCCATCCGATCGGTACTTCGGCCACTGGTATGTTCGCCGATTCAGCGAGCATGAGCATCTCAACATCGAAGATCCAGCCTTCGGAGTGCATGTAGGGTATGATATACGGCAAGGACGGACGAGAGAAAAGCTTGAAGCCGCATTGTGTGTCTTTTATAGCCGCAGTTGCAGGAGGCGTAAGAAGGCGAAGGAGCAAATGGAAGGAGTGCATGAGGAGATTACGGAGGAACGAACGCTGTGGTGAGGCATATTAGTACGTCCACGGGTAAAAAGCTCCATATGAAGGGCCGATAAACCTTTACAACAGCTTCACTTCCCACCAGATGCGCTCTTGACCCAACAGCTACACCTCGACCTTCAGCATCCTCAATATCTTGACACGCTTTGATGAGCTTTCCAAGGTCCTCGAACTTTGACGCGCCATCTGCATCTGCAAAGATTACATATTTGCCCCTAACGTGCCTCATGCCGTGGATAACCGCTCCCCCCTTTCCTCGATTTTCCCGTAGCGAGATCACTCGTATTGTCTCACGCGGTCTAAGCGGCCGCTGATTTCGGTGTGGTGTCCCAGGATCCGGCATTGCGTTCGGAACTTCACGGAGCTGATGATCCCGTGCGAATGTCAATGCCGTCTCGGCGGTCTTGTCAGTGGAGCCGTCCGATACAATCAGCACTTCCCAGCCTTTCAGCATAATAGTCGAGGGCAGAGAAGCCGCCGAGCCGTTTGTAGCTTCCCTCCTTCCTTTTGTCGTCCTCTGTACACTGGCACCATTCAGCGCACCGCCATTCTCAGGGGTATGCCCATCGCTGTAGTGCCGTTGCATGTAATCCACTGCTTCTTCCAACATTCCATTTAACCGGTCTTGCTCATTGTACGCAGGTACTACCAGAGATAGGAAAATTTCTGGTCCTTCAATGTCAATGCCTTGATTCGAGAAATCCCCTCTCCGCTGTGCTGCCTCTCGTCGCGCATCGAAACTGTCCTGCCAGCAGGGCAATGGTTGCGCATCAGTGATGTTACCACTTGATTCTATGGTTCTGTAGCTCTTTTCTGATAGTAATGGTTTTCGAGGTATTGGTGCGGCAATGAATATAGCGAGGTAAAACTTGTCAAGGTCAGCGCATTGAAGTCAGAGCAATTATGCAGGTGATCTACCATTACGACACCACCGAAGATAGTAGTGAACACGAATAGCAATAGCAGTGGCAGAGGAACCCTCCGACATATGCCAACAAAGCCATTGAATATCTCCACTAGGTCAAAGCCCATATTGGGATCCACAGGAGGAATTTAAGCCTTGGAAGGCGGGCTTCAACTCCCAGTCTTTAGCACAATGCTTTCAGCAGCTGTGGGAGATAATGTTGCGCGGTGACTGAAGTAATCTCGAAGTGGCCCTTTCGCGAAATCACCAGCGACCCTTGCAGCAACACCTTTCTGCTTCAGGCAAGGCTGCCGCATAGGGCTGTAAGCTCCAACTCCACGTTTCCGCCTGAAGCTCGAAGGCTTTGGTCAGATCTCCTTCAAAGTACAAGTCATTACGGGTTGCAACGAAGCTTCACAAAGGTCTTGCTCGTCGCCCAAAGTGTTCTTGTAGTAGGACATTACGGAGCTAACCTTCCGTGCCTGAGCTGACTCCACTCACGCATCTCCCATTCCACAATTGCTTTACTCTTCTACATATATATATATGATTCGGTCGGAAGTCTCATGTGATAGAAGTCTATCATGATAGGTCCTAGTTTCAAATCACGACGATGACATCACGCGCACCGACTCGCTGTCATTGCTATACTTCCTAGGCATCCAATTCACTCTGTATATCGTCTCTTCGACGCTGATACACGCTCTGAACTACTTGAATCTTAGGGCGCGCTCTCGAGACCCTTGTATTTGGTGGAGTTCACTGATCGTATTGTCCATTTGACGTTGTCGACGTCCATCATCTTTCTAGACATGACAATCCGCCGAGCATGATAGCCTTTCTCCCAATCGTCTCTAACTAATCCTCCATAGACCCTCCCACCTTCTCAAGTCAAGCTTATTTATTGTCTATTGTCTGTAAGCTATTCTCTGCCTACTGCGAACTCTTATTATTCCTACTGCGCGATGGTCCAAGCTTCTCGCAAGTTGCAATTTTCTTTTTGATGCATTCGGATTTCGGCTCTTGCGATCCGCCAGAAGCAAATAAGATCAACATCAGATTCGCCATTGCCGATGCATAGATTTGCCACTGTCGTTATTCATCTATGCTTTTGTCGAATACTCTACAGTACGAGTATGGTTGGTTGTAAGAAATTTTCTTCTTTGGACATGGTTCAAGACTTCCAGATCCCTGTTAAATCAGCATCAACTTTGCCACATCTTGCATGGGCACCCGTGTCGAGAGTTGACCAGACGATGGAAGCTTTTGGGAAGAATGAATCGTGTCCTAAATTCTCTTTCCTTAGTTTGCAATTTTGGGAGGATACATGCAGGATCTCATACGCCGGGCAGGACGATGTCGTCCGGCCTTACTTCATGGATAGTATCCGCAGCGTGCTTTCAAAGCAGGACATATCAACTGTTGATCCGGCTAAGCAGGCCTTCCGCCTAGATAGTCCCTTCGATTTGAAAGCAAGCATAAGAGCGGGCCGACCGATCAATGGCTACTGCTACCGCAGGTGCCACAGGACTTACACTAGATCAATCAATGAGTCATTATGGTGGCCTGATTGGCTACTCCAGGGGAGTTTCCATGATCCATTGGCCTTACCGCGTGGATCATGAATGACAACCTCTGGCCGGTACTACTGCCTATTGACGTCGTCTCAGTCTTGGCCGGATCTATGGTTGGCTACTCTCGCTGGTAACTAGTGTCCGTGGCTCTCCACAGCGAACAGCACAGTGACATGTTACTTCACCGCCTCACTCCGCCTTGGTTTTGGATCAAGCGTGCTACCGCTAGTGGTGACGCCAAGAGGCTTCCGTCTGTCTGCCTTCCCATCTTTCCGGGCGCATGCTTATGCGTCCCCCTGCGCACGCTATTCTTTGAGTGCGACTTGTCACTTTCCGCTTTTGTCTTACTCTTAAGACCTCACCACCGGTCACGCCGAGATCGTTGTCTGCCTTCTCATCAATCATTGACAGCACGGTCATCTTGATTCGCCTGGGATGAAAAGACTACTCTGGCGGGCGCCCAACATTGGGTTTACTACCGTCTCAGCGGTCGTATAGGCGCCACCGACAAAAAGGCAACTGAAACCTCGACAACGCGATCGTCTCATCTCATAGACCGCAACAATGCCCTCTCAAGTCGCTACACAGACGGCTCAAGCAGTACCGGAGCTTCGTAAGAGGCGTCAGGCAACGTCGAGCTCTACAACGTATCTCTGCAGATTCATCTCGGTTCTGCGGGGACTCCATGTGGCAGCAGGCTGGAAAGAGAGCCTATGGGGACCCACTCATGGCTTACATGTCTACCACCCTCAGCTTTGCCTATCTGGTTGGCTATTAGGGGATGTGGTCATTATCCAGAGCAAGATTAATTTTGCCTTCTAGAGTCGGGATCCTAGGCCTACAATCCGTACCAATGACCCGGATGTAGGCCTAGTAAGAATGCATCTTGACGCTCGCATTGGCGACATGCAACTTCCTCCGCTTCAGCTGAGAGCGCCAGGTAGTGCAAACAGGTTCTGAGGCCCCTACGAGCTACTTGACCTCTACTAGAACCTAATGTGCTCAAGACGCCCGGAATGAACATGTCGAGCTGACTGCTGGAGGTTACAAGCACCGCACTCAGCCGTGTTACGCCCTCACTTAGCTAATGGGCACCGCAGCTCCCGTATGACAGCGCCCGCCTCTCACTGCTTCCACCCAGCGGAGAGACATGCTTGAAGGATTCAGGCTCTTATCAGGGATCAAAGTAGTGACGTGAGGGAAGTCAGATATCAGGTTCTGAAAGGTCGGATGGGTTACCTGTCTACGCGGCAAACCGGCGCAGTGATCGAGGCTACTCAAGTCCGCAGAGCTATTATTCGGATGTCGTGAACCCTAACATGACAGTCGCCGCTGAAGTCCGTACGTAAGTCTCAGCCCCTGGATTTTCCGCCTTCCGGCGATGGCCGATGGCCGGACTCGAGGCGTTGTGGCTGTGCGGCATCGGAATGGCTCCCACCGGATGAAGCCGCATTACCTAAGTGAACCGGGGCCACCATTCCAAGCTACGAGATCATGTCGATGACCGACAATACTGCCATCCTAGGAAACTAGTCTGTATGACAGGAACATCGTTGGTCTTAAATGCTTGTTTGAATATGTTTCGGCCCGAAGTCGGTCCGTCGCTTGTCGGGGGATCCCAGGAGTATGCAAGAGATGCATGAAGAATTTTCATTGGCACCCGCTGAGTCTCCATGCTCTAGTAGTTGGTTGCCTTGTTCTTCGGGCCCAATTTAACCTTGTCAGCATGGACACAAGGTTATCCTGAAACCCCTCGCAGTTTGTTGTGAGGGTATGGGGTTTCAGGGCTAATAGCCGTCGTCGTTTTTGTTTCTGGTGTCATATTTGCAGATCGATGCGGTCCAGCACATAGCTGGTTACATCACAATTCTTCCCTCCATCTGTGTGATAGATCATGACAGGCTACTCTTTGGTTTTCTCCTTTCGAAGAGCATGTTTTCAAGTAGGCCACAAGGCAGAAGGCAGTCCTGCAAGTTTCTATACCTCTTTCGCTATGTTCGCAATTTTGTCAATGTTACCCCTCCTTGCGGCTCCTCTCCATACCCCGCTTCTACTCTCTCTCGAAATAAAAGTCCTCAAATGGATGAGCTTGAAAGGTTTTCGAGGAGTGGATCATGTGTTGAGATTTTTGACGTGAGTATCAGACTCGTCGTGCAGTCATACCTTTCCATCTACCAGCCTGCGAACTGAATTCGAGCTTCGTTACTAACCCCGAATCCTGCTTTGCTGGACCTTAGATGACGGAAGTCGCCCTCTGCTAGCACGACGTATTGGCAGGCTGATGAATTGCAATTGAGCGCGAGCGAACGCAGCAGGTCCGTCTTGAGAATGGCAAAAGAGATCGCTACGTGCTTACCCGAGACAACGATCCTCTCATATACCCTCCAAACAATTCTAAAGGCTGTACTTCTTTGCAATCCGAGGATACTCCTGCTTAAAGGTTTGGAGCGCCTAGGGCTATGTAAGGTAGGCTGGGATTTTCCCGATCCTGAAGCAAGGTAACCCACCGGCAGATACTAACCATGAATCATCCGACTTCCCAACTTCAATTATAATGTTGTTCCAATAGCTTTCCTTCGATCATCCTCCTCTTCCAGACCTGTACTTTCTCTATTTCCGCAAAGCTTTCTCGGAGAGATCAATCCGAGTGATCTCCGCCTTCTCACTTCGCATACTCCTGGCCGCAGAGAATTTCTCTCCCATCCCCTCTCTCCGTCTTCCTAAGCCTCTCCTTCTTCTCTTCACAGCATCGTCGACCGACCAGCACGCACCAAAAACAAGCCTACAACAAGGCTACAAAACAGCACCCTTGGCCCCTCACGCCTCCTCTTCTTTTCCGGGCCCCACTCGCCATTCCCCATCACTGCCCTCAGGCACCAACGCCAACCCAAAAATCACGTCCCCCGACATACCTCGGCTCAGGCGCACATTTCGCTAGCTCACCGCCCGATGCAGAATGACGAGTCGGCCATCAACCAAACCGATCAGATCAGATCAGGTCCCCCGAGGCTTAGGCCGACGACAACGTGCGAAAAAATTCTCCGAGATGAGCTGAGCGCATGGGGACTGGGATGAGCTTATTCCGACGTCTTCTGACGTCTCCGTACCCAGCCAGCCTCATAGCGCTGGGCGGTTCGGTCTATGATGAGGCTTTCAAGGGGTTTTCCGAGCAGCGAAGGTGTTGTTCTTGGGACTTTTTCGTTCGGTTTGTTTGTTCTGGGTGTTTTGAAGAAATCGAAGAATATCTCTTTGCCATCGTAGTGCATGTAGCGCTTAGTCAATGATGAAAACCTGACATCTCCACCTCTGGCAGATTTCTTTCGAATGCACCGTTTGGGATGATTCGAATGATAGAATCTGTGTTGGTGTGGGAAAGCTATGACGACTACGATTATCAATCTTCTTGAGATGTTCCAAGAAAGCGTCACGTGCACCAGCACCCAAGTCATCTGGTGTGAGGGAGTACCAACACGAGCACAGTCAGAAAATAAAAGGATCGTATGACCATGTGTGAGACGCTGTGTCCCCCCATTCATCGCCTCCCGCAATCAGTCACATGCCCTTCAAATGCCCACCCACAGCCCATCCGCCCATCTCCGCTTGGTCGTATAATTTAACACATGAAGTGGGGTGAGCGATATGTCAGCGGTCTCACCTCATTCGACGGCCAGCATGACCATGTAAGTTTCTTTCGAGGGAGGGTGGGGGTGTGTGGATGGTTGCCTTGCTGCGATCGACCAGATGCAAAAAGAAAGGGAGGGTCATGCGCATAATTTTGTTTCATTCTTTTAAATGTACTTGGTGGAGATGTCCTTATCGGTTGCAGATGCGGACGCAGATGGGGACAATGTGATGTGTGTAAGGTAGGTAGGCCAACCGGATTACTAACGTACTTGAGACGGTATGGTGCGCCAAGCAGATGCGACCATTCGCTGAACGTCTCCATGTGGGAGACGAAGCCCAGAAAAAGCATATCGGTGAAACCCTGTGATGTTTAATGAACGGTTGAGGAGCAATGGACGAAATGGAGAAAGGAATAGAGGTGTGTCAGTCGGTCGAAGACTGGACGAACGATTAGAAGGGGTGAGCAGATTATATATCATAGCTCGAAATGGGAGGTTTAGGATTCCTCCAGGAACGTATAAGTTAGAGAAAACGAGGGACAATGTACGTGTCTGCAAACGTGTAGAAGTGTATTGAATTCGAAAGGGTCTTGATTGATTTGCCAATCCAGCCAAGATAATTTATGTAAAACAAGCCCAAGGGATATGGTCGAGGGTGACCCTGCCTATAGTTCATATGCTTAGTAGACGAGATCGTGTTAATGATGGGAGATGAGTACTGACCTTGATGGATGGCTGTGCGCATTGCCAGCATGACTACTCAACGCTGAGCGACGCTGCCGTACTTTTGGGCCTCCATTTCAGATTACTCCTGATTTGAAACGAGACTCCTGATATCGGACGCAGAGACTGAAACAACACCGTGAGCGTTGGCCTTAAGGCGCATAGCTCGATCGTCGGTAATTAAAACCGCTAGCTTGGTCTCCCCGTCGTAGGTTTCGGGATCTGCGCCTAAACGATAGAGGTCCTCGCGTTTCGACAGCTCGTGTTGCTTGACGACATCGATGGTGGCGTCATCCAAGCTTGTACGGCCTGCAAATGCGAGTTGGTCTTCTTGCTCCTCTGAGAACATAGCTAGGTTGGTGACGTTGGCATCTTCGGAGGTAGAGATAGTAACAGAAAGCTTGTTGTCAATCGCGCTATAGATTGCTCTTAGTGCTTCCTGGCCGGCCTTCCCAATCTTTGTGTCGTAGGTTGAAATTTCGGTCAGCTGTGTAATGACACTGTTCGATATTACGATGCTCCAACACCCGGCCGTTGCAAGTGAAAGCTCAAAGACGTCGAGATGACTCAAGAAGAAGTTCGTGTCAGGGACCATTGTCTGCGGTGAAAGTCAGTGTCAAACATGCAAAGACTGCCGAGTAACATCGACGAACTGTAAGATATGGCCGGAACATTTGGCTCGCTTTCACTGCATAGTTGACGTCCGACCGATGTAGCTTGGAATCTTCAGTGCCGAGATCCAGTTGATAGTGACGCCGGTCCTGCTCCAGCCGAACATCGACCTCGGAGGTATTGGCATCAATCGCTTTCGGCTCCTCTGCTAGTTCTCGCATCCCAGACATCTTAGTGTCCACATCTCTTTCCAGAGACAATGTTCGTGATCGCCTATCAGGTGTAGCTTCTTTTGATGGACTCTGGAGCTCTAGCACGTATGGAGTGGTTGAGAATGACTTGGAATCACTGTCGTACTGTAGCCAACGGCCGTACTAAGGTTTTCATTATGTCAGCAAATCAAACTTGGAGGTATGTAGAAGCCTTACAGAAGCAATGCGGACACCGAGCCACAGTATCCTCTCGGCGCGGGGTGCAGCCATTGACGGGAGCTCAAGAGATCGCTCTTCGTCATCAACCATCGCGTTCTCAAACCATCCGTCAGGGAAGTAATCCTGACTCCAGATTTGGCCGCGAATAGCAAAGTCTTCTGGTAGTGGTCGTCCCACCCCTTTCTCTGGCTGAGGGAAGCGCCGATCCTCGATTCGAGAGTCAATATCATCCGACTTCGCCAAGGTATTAAGGAAAGACGCAATCTCGCCCCACGGAATGTCTTTGTCAACATAGCTCATTGCTCGGTGAACAGTTGAAAGCCTTAGAAGAAACATCAAAGAAACATGTGCGTGAGGAAGAACGTTCTTGTCTCCTGGTCTTTGCAAAGCAAGCTTGAGGACAGAGAAGGTAAGATGAGATGCATGAGAGACCGTAATGGCCGAATTCGCAGCAGCAGCAGCAGTACCAATGTTGGAGACAGGGTGATCATCGGCACGTAGCTCAATTTCTCCTGTCCTAATCTCCTCAGTGGTTCCTGTATGCTTCTTGGCTTCCGCAAATGCCCGAGTGAAAATAGCTTCCACCAAGCCATATTCGAATAAAGCTGCAAAATTTGTGACTGCGATGAACACACCTTGCTCTTTCCATTTGGCTGTAACTCGACCGATATGATTGTCTAGACTGGGAAGCAATTGGTCGACAATATCATAAAAATTTTCAAGAGACACTCGTGTGAAGAGGATGCCATGGATTTTGATGAACATCGTGTCCACTGAAAGAGATCGGTGATAAGTAGGCTCAGTACCCCCGAACAAAGTAAGGATGCTTTCGCGAGCACTTTGAAAGGGTTGAATGCAGGTCAGGGATCTGGTATAGTAGAACAGCTGCTGCAGCGCATTTGGCCGCGCAAGAATAGCCAAGTGGTGGTAAAGGCGTCCAACCGTAGGACTTTTGTCCGCAGCTTTACTGTACCAGAAGCGACTGACCCCAGTCCAGACCTCCCTGTCCCTAATGTCATCGTCTTCGATAGCCATGCGGTACCTTCCCAAATCCCCAAGACATTCAATCCATGTGTCCTCGAAAGTTGGCACTGTCTCGTACAGAAGCGCCATCATCGAGTAAGCGAGATAGATGAACGCCAACATGTGGTCTAGTGAGTCTGGCAACCGATGTCTTAAAAGCTCAAGGAATGAATGAATGCCATGTCGCCACATACGCGCAGGCATGGTATATTTGCCTGCAAGACGGCGTAGAGCTGGACTTGCGGATGGATGCTGAGAAGCCAAGAAGAAATCATGGTGTTCGTGGAGAAGGGTTCTATGCAACGCGATAAGCGCTTGCCATTGCTCATTGCTTAACTTGGGCTGTTGGCCTGTTTTACCCTTCTTTGCAGCCAAGGCCTGTTTATTGTCGACTTCCACACATTTGGCTTCGACCATGACAAGTCCGGCGTAGATCCCTTTAACTTCTGCAACAAGCTGCTCCTGCGAGATTGGCCGTGTCTCTGGCTGTAGAACCAGATCAGGATCCCTTTCCGGCTGAGTTCCAATGTATGGCAACCCACTATGACCCGCAGGTTGCGAATGCCGTTTGTGCGCGTCGATTGTGGACGGCATTTGGAATGAAGGATGTTTACCAGCGTGTGGACGTAGTTGGGGATTGAATTGCCATTGTTTTCGCTCCAATATTTGGTCGTCCTGCCTTGGTACAGGCTCTTTCTTGGATCGGAATACATGAGCTCTGGAATCATAGACACGGGATGTACTTGTAGGTCCAATTGCATGTGGGACGTCTCTAGAGAAAGATGTGGTGAGGTTGTCGTTACTTGGATCGAACAGTATTGGTTTACTGCCCGTCAAAGGGCGTACATAGTCTATGTCGCCAATGATCGGAACATTTCTATCAAAGTCTGGGTCGACATTGGCCTGCCTAGAACTATGAATATTCCCACCGGATCGAGCTTTGGCCCTCCTCGGATTCATTGGCTCATAGGAGAAGCGATCCGTTGGCGCGGCCTCCGTCAAAGAGAAATCCGTGCCTGCGGGTCGCTTCCTAATGTTCAGTGTACTCACTGACGTACTGACGCCTGTCCGTACCGAATGAGCTTCCCGGCCGGCCGTATCCTGTTCCTGTTCCAAGGAGAGGTTCTTGATGTCGCCAATATCGGAACGCTGTGAACGCACGGTTATAGCGCTAGTAGAAAAAGGCCTTTTTGCTCTGGAATGCACACCCATATCATCTCCAATTTGGATTCTCATAGAGTCTTCGGATGATTGCTCTTGAGACGATAATACCGTCGGCCGCAGTGGCCTTCGGTACTCATTATTTGCGCTTGGCGAACTTCTATAACGATGACAGTCAGTAAAGGTCTGAAAGGACTTGCACGGTAGGCAGCAGACTCTCGTTGAGTCAAGGTGTGATGCGGCATTAAGGAAGCTAAAGAACAGCAGGTGATGGGCAAGACATTGTTACTGCAAAATAGGAACATACGACTTCTGCGCCGACTGGTTCATCAACCAATCCCTGAATTCCGCGAGTGCCCCTTCATCCTGTGATCCCTGAGGATACTCTGGATGCATTGCTCTGACATGTTTCCAACGGGTGTCCTCTTTGGCAAAGACCTTCTGGTCACCAAAGGGACAAGGAAAGGTCTCTGTCGTCTTCGCAGCGAGCCTCTTATGAAGGGTGAATCGGGAGTCAAGGTCTTGTGCTTCGCGCCGTAGCATTATATTATGAAGAAAGATGTCCAATAAAGGTCGACTTTATCAATCGTCATGCGAGCCTAGAGCCTTAATCAGCAGAGTGACAGAGCGGAACATTCCGTGGTGGGGGCGGTACATTCCAGCAGTGCGTCCCACGAAGTGGAAATGTTCTTGTTGTGAAGCGGTGGTCAGATTGAGTGTCGGTGATGTTGCCATCAAGACCATGTGCAACAACATACCGCGTGACATGACTGTTGCATGATTTCTGAGAGCGCTCAAAGAGACAAGGGTTTGAAGGATATGTCTCCCGGTGGGGAAACATCGATTAGAGGGCGGGCCCGACGGGTTTAATGGTGTGCGCAGAGCCGCAAGATTTGTCTGAAACTACTGCGGTTGCCTTGCGTGGTTCGCATTTGTGGCCTGGATCAAGACCTCTCTAAATATGCGGCTCAAGTACCCACAGTGGGCGTTTACCGTAACCGGGCCGCCTGCAGGCAACCGGGCAACCAGGCAACATTCTTAGAACAAGCTAGTACATATAAAAATAGCAGATGTCTCTGTTTCAAACTTCCTTTCGACTCGAGGATCTATAGCCGTCACCTGGGAAGTACGAAGTACATCTACTAAAGCCCGGGTTTCCCCTCCTATTGAAAAAGGAGTTTACATCTTCCACCTGGGGGAATTATTATCACTACTCAAGGAGGAAGACATAAGCAACTGGGCTTAAAGGTTTCGATCCACTGGAGACGATGCCTCAGTGTGATGTCTCCTAAAGCATTATCCCACGTGCGGACATCGCTGCCTTGTTCCTACGCCTGATGCTTGGGCTGAAGAACAACATATGCACATCCATGATATATCCGTCTGAATGCGGACCTTCGCGCTCATTCGTGGGCGATGTTAATACGGATACGGAAACCCATGGCGCTAGATTTCGCTGCCTCGATTATGGTCCGCCATAGCTCTCCAAAACACGTCGTCGTTTGAGCATCTTCTGTTGTTTACTGTCAATTACATATAAAAGTCATATTCCTGTAGAGCAATGTATGGTGCCACGCTGCGTAATGATAAGGCTCGTTCTGCCACCTCAGATCCTCGAACAGCACCGCAGCTAAGCATCATGGTCAACAGCCAATACTAATATGACTTCGCTGGTCGTCGATTGCGATTGGACTCGCTCGCCACTTAGGCACCTTCAAATTCGATCTTTGAGTCAAAATCATACATTCCCTCAATATATGATTGGAACACAGGCTAAAGAACACCGGTTGACATTGCTCGACGGAGCTGGCATATCTAACAGAGGCGTGAGAGCTGAGTCCTCGTCAGATCGGCATGACCGGCCTGTTAAAGCCTTGGAAAACGCATTTTAACAGGTACTTCTGCTGAACTATATGAAAGAGATACCAATAGCATTGTTGATATTTGCTGCAAACCCCTCATCGGAAGCACGATCTGACGAATTGAAAGCCCTGCACCTGCTCATCAAATCAGTGTACGAAGTATAAAATCCCGTGATCCCCTACCGTTCACACGTCAGGGAAGGGGCCCTTTTGTTCGATATACAGTTTTGATACTCACCCTTGAAAGAAGGGGATATATCCAAGTGGTCCAAATTCAACCCGGGTCCACAGAGTCTATCTGACCAGCGCAAGGAAAAGATCCGTGACACCGAGCTGACTACGGCGCCAGGTGGCTCTGCGTCGTTGAACGGCTATCTATATGGCAAACATCATTGGCAGCCACACTGATGACTCCGTTATCCACCTTCTGACGTCTGTATCAGAGGGCCTTGGTGTACTCTATTTGTTGCTCGATTTTAGTCTGTTGCCTTGTTGTTCCTCAAGGCCGGAGTGTTTCAGTCCGTCAAGAATGGCAGCCTGGCTATCCCGGCCATAGCAATCTTGCTCAAAGCAGATATGAACGAGGCGGTGAGAGGATGTGCCTTTCCGGCGGTAGCTTGGCAACGCTTGGGCCCGCATCGCGGCCTAGAGTGTAACTATCCTCGCGCTACAGACTTAGATCACCTATGGTTCCGGGCTGGTAACCAAGCATTGCACCAAGACACCAGTGGAGCTGAGTTTCAGGAGGCTGCTGAAGACTGTCACTCGGCTTTGCAAGAGTTGGAAGTTTGAGCATAATGGCGGTTTACACAACTTTCCGCATAACACGAACTTTTCATGAATGCCAGATTTGCACAAGATTGCATCAGGGAAATGTTTTGCTGCGAGTCAGTCTCTTGTTGTCAGGTCGATTCTCTTTTCGGCTGTCCTTTTTGAGCCTTCGTTGAGCAGAATTTTGGTCATTCATAAGGTTCTGTTATTACTCTCCTGGCCAGCAATGCGAGCAATCCTTCGGAAAGATTTGTACTGTTTGCTTGGCTGTTGTAGAAACCAGATCAGCTGAGACAGTCGCCTCCAACATGCTCAGCCATCCTGCTGACGCAAGGTATCAAAATCGCCAATTCCATAACTCGAGCGCTTCTCATTCCTACTGACGCGGCATTGAATATACATCGCGTATTTCAGCTTGCGGCAAAGGATGGGGCGCAGCAGCTGGAAAGCGGGGAGGAAGCTCAGCTCAGGAAGGAATGACTTACGTGGCCGCCTTTTGGTTACGTCTCTTACCGGCGGAGAGCTCTGAACGACTATGATGCCGTTCTCTAGAGATTGAGGAAGCGCTGCTTGTGGTTGCGTACAGGAGCCGCAAGGAATTCGATCACCGAGGCTTACAATACTCGCAGGGACATCCGTCACTCCTTCCGAAATCTCCTGCGAAGATGCGCCCGAACCGAAAGAGTAATTTGCCCAGCGCGGCATCCTCAAGTCGCCCTCGATGGTCAGGGTCCACGGAGGAGTTCCACACGTTTTCGGACGCAAACTTCTCACTCCAACGAAGCCGCCGAACCCGATCAACTCCACGAAACGCAGAACAACAAAACTAAGTTTCCATGGTCCGTCGGAGATTTCCGATCTCATGGCTCACAGAGACCTGTGAACCGTCCACGATCCTTGAGTCGTATCTTCCGAGCGCCCTGCGACGAATACGCTGCGGAGCCAATCGTCATCAACAGTACCAGTACCAATACCTGATTTTGGGTCGCCTTCAAAAGATTGTCGGTCCGTAAACCCGTGCCGAAAGTGGATTCAGATTCGGGACTGTTACGACTGCAGCGATTCCCAGGCGAGGCCCTAGGCTCCGTTACCATCAGAGGCCCAAAGGCAGGGCTTCGTACGACTAATATCCATTGAGTATTGTCTAGGACAGTACCGTACTTCACTGTCTAGCGAGGGTCCCTGGAAAGCGAGAATACCACCAAGAAACCTTCCTTACAAGGAAGGTTTCTTCCAGGTGCGCGTGTCAATACCGCAGACTTTTGATGAGGTATTTTCGATTCGTTCCACGGTTCACAACCCCATGGTACTGTGATCACAAGCACAATCTTCACGCACGGATCCGATGTTAACCAATCATTGAGTGCAAGGCGACCATTGGCGCTACCTTATGATTATGGAATACAGCCCCATCTTAGGAGGAATTATATCGGCAATAGACACTACAACCCGCATTGTTCAAGTGTGCGATACGAAGATCCATCCAACTATGTGCTGGAGCAGGCAGAAAATAAGGGCACTGGGCATAGGCCAGCCGTAACCAACAGAATCAGTAGGCGAGTACATCATCGGGTCGACTGGACAATGTGTAACACTCCAATTTTTGAACAGCAATCGACAATACTACGAACACTCCGTACGCCGGACCGCGGCATTTTGGAAGAAGGAGTATGGTGCCCAGAGAAACACACCAGGCTTTTGTACCATAGACCCGCAACACACTGCATGGAGTCAAGCGCGAGCAACAAGAGCAATGTCTGTGTCAAGCGCATATAGAAGAGATGCAAGCAGCGTACCAAGAGCATGCACGTCATACGAGACACTTGCTAGATGCTGCAGCTGCAGCATGGAGGACGTGGTCAGTAGTAGAGGGATTTTGCACCTCTCCTACTATATCCTATAATTTGCATAAAAAGTTTGAATAGGTCAAGCGCCTGGACCGAGCTTGACGCGTTACCATTCTCTGACTCTCCTTGGCAAAGAGATCCGTGTGTTAAGAGAGGATATTAACAACCCATTCCTTCTTAAGATTTTCTGGCCGGATTAGGCCAGCACACTGAAATGTCAGCCTGATTTGGCATTGTCATGCCCAAAAATGGATCATTAATGAGGCCCGGTCCGGCCCTTCGTAATTTAGAAGATAACAGGGTATAACCGGGTGCAAAATCCCTCTAGTCTGGTCGGAGCGAACGGTTCCGCTCATCAGCGAGGAAGACTACTAAATCCGAGCCGACGAGAAGACGTCGGCAAGGAGCATCTGAAGGGATCGGGCCTACACATCTGCAGGATGAAGAGTTGGAATTTGGTCCTCTAGTAACTGCCATCATTACCACCAGGGATAGACACAGCAGCTGCACAAAGCAGGCGCAACAAACATCTGCACAAGCCCATATGACAAGTCCGTAAGCGCAAAGCCATACATGATGTTGGCCTTGAAGGCTAACAACTCCTCTGAAGCATAAGTCATATTCTATCCCGAATGTGACATAATCTCCACCGAGTATCTCTTTCCGGCATATTATATCCTCTCCCTTGCGTGCAGTCCCTGCTCCCTGCCATTGCAGAATCAACGCAAGGTGCTCGGTTCCAGCGTACTCTACTACTATGTATCTCAAAATCTGCTGCCCCCACCAAAGTCGATTGGGAGATAGAAAATACTTTAGGACAGGGAGGCAGTGATTATCAACGAACAACAGTCCATGTAATGGCTCACAGAGATAACAGCACTGCGAACGAGAATACTGCCCCCACGTCGTCCTTCACCCCTATATAATCGTAATTAGTGACTATGAACCCGGAGACTGAATCCGCAAGCCTGCGTTCCCGCCCCCGTTCTAACCCCTGAAACAGACTGCGTCTCGCAGCCGGCAATTCTCGTTACTTGAGACTTGCTTTACCGCAGCCATGAGCTCCAAACGGCACGGCGCGCGAATGGTGACTACTTTTTGCCGCCCCCACCAACATGTATCTTGTGCTGGTCTCATGGCCCCTTCCCGCCCTACAGGTCTCCAACTTTCCTACCTTGCCGTCCCGCAAAAGGCAATTCGACGTACATAGGCTCATTACCATTAATCTAAAACGTGGCCATGGCTGGGAGGGCGGGCTGCCCTGCAACAGGTCTCCAAACCCCGCTTTGTACCTAATATAAGCGTGTCTAACCCTAATCTCGTACGTCACTGGCTCGATGCCCCATCCCTCACAACGAGGCATTAAGTGATGATGCATACATAGTTCGATCGCGAGCATAGAGTAGTAAGTTAAGGCATCCAGTCAGCGGCCCTAATATACTTACTTCCTTTTCAAAGTTCCTACATTCCAAATAATTGACAAGGCTGGACCTATTACGTCCTTGATAGCAATCTGATACGCTTACTTCCTAGTGGGGTAGCTGAGTTGAGGTGAGGGGACTATGACCTGGTGGATATGTGGATTATGGGACTATAACAGGATGGGTTGCCTGGTCATTAGTACTAATGGTTAGAGTAGCCGGAACTTGACTGGTGGCGGATGGTGAAAGGCATCTGGTGGTGTGGTGCGGTCAGATGGGTGAGACGCCTGCGAAGGCAAGGCTAAGACGTATTGTGGGGCCCGTAAGGCTGAGGCCGAAAAGTGGTGATAGGGAAGAAGCCAAAGCCATGCTCGCGATTAGCTCTACGTGGTTCTCAGCGGTGGGTTTTGCTGCCTTGATGCATGGGCGATGAGGCCATCGGGCGATGAAGGTGCTGTGTGAGATTTTGGCTGTGATATGGGTATGGATTGGGAGAGAGCCGAGCCTTGCAAGTCTGTAGATGCCTTCGGACTTCTTGCACGAGTGCGAACATCACCGGAAAAGCATACTCCGCAGTATCCGAGAAGACGGCGGTATAGAGCATGAGCCGCTGGATGGAAGGAGACAATCCCGATCACGCTGAACGATCACAGGCACTCAAGGATCGATACGATACTTGGTCGTACCAAACGTTTGCGGCGACGGCTTGCCCTGGGATGTACGACTGTCTCCCCGACCTTCAACTCCGTTAGCTCAGCTTACCCTCCCGTTTCAAACTCTGATACAGCGCCCAAGCAGCAAGCACTTTCCCATCTCTTCCGCCTTCTCTCCACACTTGATCCAAAGGCACCAATTTCAGCTTGATTTTCTCCCCTTTGTCCCTCAACCCCGTTAATTTCCCCTGCCATTCCTTCAGCTTCTCCCTCTTCACCCTGTTCTGGTGCAAGAATATCGGCACGAACTCGTCGCTGCCGCCGGGACTCGGGTATACCGCTTGCTGCAGCTTCTCGCCAGTCGAGTCTTGCGTACTGGGCAAGGCGAGTTTCGTCAGCTCGATGAGTTGATCTTTAAGGATCTCAAGACCAGTCTCTTCTCTTATTTCCTTCGCTGCTGCGCCGGAGAATGTACCACTGTCGTCGATCATGCCTGCAGGGAGCTCCGCAAGGGAGAGGGAACCAGCAGGAATGCGAGGCTGAAGGGTGAGGATTACGTGTTTGTCTTTCTCGGACTCTGGTGGCACGTCGTCGGGTTGTAGGATGAGCTGCAAATCAACGTAGCAGCGTTAGCAATTACCTAGTCGTTGATGATTGAGCTTGTGAGTAAGTTGTCAGGAAAGCCGCTAGGATATACCATCATGCCCACGCTTCCGCCCCTTAAGAACACACTTCCAGGTAGCTTTTCCCCTTTGTCATTCGATACCTCTGCCTTCAATTTGACAAATCCCAGCTTCCCACTGCCAAAGAAGTCAACACTTTGTATATCAATCTTGCGAAGCTTGTAGGGTGAGGCGTGAAACGTGTGCTTTTCGTCCTTCTGTTGAAGGGACAGGGAATGCTCCAGCGTTGATATCCAGTTCTTGAAGGCCGGAAAGGATAGGAGCTGGTTTTTCGTCAAGTCGGGGGTGAGATGTACGGGCACCTCCTCAGAAGTGGAGCTTGGCATGGTGAAGGTAGACATCGGCAATGCTCTGGGGACGGCGCCCGATGTTATGGTGCGGTTCAAATGCTGACCTGTCAGCCGTAGTCGACAGAGCATGAGGGTAGTCTCAAGGACGGAATTAGAAGTGTTGTGCGAGGTATCATCATCGACGTGGTTGCTTCATCCTAGGTGATTGATGTTGGTGGGGTTCAAAGGATTACGTCCTGAGAACCGCATCCAAAGTACTCTACACCGCCAGTGTGTCTGTAACTTTGCAATACTTACCAAGCTTCGATCAGGCACTACGATATCCATACTGCGACGATGAGAATACTATCACCAGCTAATGGGGTCTTGTAACCTTTTGCCGATCGTCAGAAGACGTGGTGGAGATCCACAGCCTCATCCTTTGTCACTAAGCGCTTGACTGTCTGGCGTGCTCTAGGTTATACGTCTCCTAATCTCAAGTTATACCTGACCATTGCTGATTCATTTTCTGTAGCACTTGGTAACTTGCGGCACGTATCCCTCCGAGACGTCCTAACATAACCAGTGAGGGCAAGAACAGCAGTCTTCCACGCCTCGAGCTGTGTCTAGGGCATCATGGCAACCCTCACACCTTATACCCCTCGCCTACCTCCATATTGTATTCACAAATTGCCAACATCATGCCGTCTGACGGCTACGCCGAACTGCTGCGCCTGTGCTGATCAAAGGTCCCATTCGCCTTCGTACTCAAAGTACATAGATGGGGTAGGCTTTGTGCTGCGGGGGACTAGACAGGAAAGATATTGTTGGATGTGCAAAGGTACATCAGATATATTGCGAGCAGCTAGCTACAACTGATAGGTCCCTCGACAGAGTTCTGGAATGCAAGAATCGAAGCCGCAGATCCTCCGCTTCGTCCGGCGCAGACGCGAATACCAGAAGTCCCCGACCAGACGGAGTTCCTCAAGAGCTGGTATGACTATAAACGAGGATACAGAATTGTTCAGCGGGAAGACGGTTCAGAAGAGAGACTAGCGGTGCTGGGAGAGCCCGTTCATGATGTTGCACCTGGCCATCTCCCAAGGAGTCTGCATGAGCTACGAGCAAGTGCAGCCCAGGCGGTACTGGGCGAGACCTCTGCTTCGGGAACTGCAAACTCACCAGCAATCCAAGATGGAGCCTTATCACCACAGAGCGCTGAAGTGCCTCCTGGCGTTTCAGAGTCCGCACCCAGCAGTCAAGATTTGACACAGGATCGTAATGGAACCGGCCTTTCAGAAACTTCATCTACAAGTATGTCGGCACCTCACGCTGAGAGGCGGGCTTTAAGCAATCGTCCAAGAGAGCAAGCGAATGATCCCGATCGTGCCAGACAAGCTGAATACCAAGCTCGTCGTATTGTGGCACTTCGAAGAGAGCTCCAGCGCATGCGTACCGGCATCGAAAGAGTAATGTCCGGTTTACAGGAACTTGGTGAGCACTTGCCAGAGTCTCAAGATGCAGTACGAAGGTCTACCAACGTAGACCACCGCCTGGAGGCCATCCAAAACAGACTCGGAGGAACCGCTAACGACGACTCGGCTATGGACGCCCAGGTGTCAAATACTCAACAGTCGCTAGATAGTCCTTCCAACAGAGTGTCTGCCGTACAACAGCTAGCTATCGATGACTCCCAAGTTAATACGACCCTTCCCTCTTCCGGCGAAAATGCAATCTCTACTCTGGATCGTCAACTCAGTTTGGCTGTTGCAGACCTAGAGCAAGCTCGTAGATCCTATGATGAGGCCAGCCAAGCCCGACAAGCTTGTGAAAACGAAGTCCGAGCTGCATCAGCGCGTGTGCGGCGGTTGGAGAGAGAAAAGCAGATACTAGAGCAGAACACACGGATCTTTGGCTCTAGGGAGGAAGTTGAAAGACAAGGGCCCGACTACGAAAGTCCTATTGCTAACATGTTCAACCGAGCGTATAGCTGGAGGGCTAGGGCACAGGAAGAGGAAAGAAGGCAACGGCAACATTCCACTGAGATTGTGGAAGCTATAAATCACGGGACAGAGGTTACCCTAGACGTTGACAGGACCTTGGAAGCAAACCCAGCTCCGACTTACCCCTTTGGTGTTGACTTTGCAGACTACTCGATGGATCTTCGAGATGAAGACGTCGGACGGAACCAGGACCGATTACAGGCTGAACGCGGCAGTCCTCTGTCAATGCGGTCTCGGTTATACGCGGCAATACATGAGCGCAGATTGCACGACGAGCACCAAGCGGAGCTTGCTCAGCAACCGTGGGATAGAATTGGAAACTCCATTGCGCTTCCTCATAGGTTGCCGTTAGTGGCGCCGCAGCTCAACAACGCTTGGCAGTTCGGCTCCCCGGTAGGACGGGGTGAACGTAGTCGGAGAGCACATTGGGCGGTCGATGAAGCAGGAGGGGTTCCCACAGTCGAGATCGGCGACGAAGATGACGAATCCGACCTTGAGGAGGAAATTAAAGGGCTCGATGATGACGACGGCCGGCCGGCGCCCAAGAGTGACGAAGAGATGACCTTGATGATGGAATGTAAGGTGTGCTACAGCCAGATTGCCGATATCGCCGTTATTCCTTGTGGCCACCTTGTAATGTGTGAGGTACGTTATTACTGATCTATATTGAAGGTGCCGTACTGATCTGACCTCACGATAGTGGTGTGCTAATCAACATATACCTACGCTGAAACATGATCGAACACGGCCGAGCAAACCAACGAACTGTCCACTCTGCCGTAAGAGGGTCAAGCAGAAGGTAGGTAACGTTTTTGATGTCGTTCTCCATGGCCTACTTGATCACTAACATCGCCAAACGAACAGGTTAGGGTATTCCGTGGATGAATCCAATTGTAGTAGATCAATTCAATAGCATTCGCTGTATCTTACAACTCGAGTAGCCTTAAGGCAATGTCGCCCAGGAGAATGCAAATCCTTTGACCTAAAACGACAACGCATCCTGATCAGAACACTTTTTATCCCGTCGATCATTTGAGAAGATCACGTCTTAGTAGGTAGTCCGTTTCAGTTGCGATCGTAGTTCCACAGAAGGCTTGGACGCATCTGCAGGCAGGCGGAATTTTGCGATGTTCTAGCCTATTGTCAAGGAGAGACCGTACTGCTCTTGGGAGAATACCCTACCCATGGGGTGTGAGAGGCTATCCCCTTGGGGGAAGGATAGCAGAAATGCGGAAGCCAACACGGACTGACGCAAGGCATGTGAGCATGAAGCCTTCATAGGTGCCATTGGCGCTTTCTCGGGGTCTCGACCGAAGCGTCGATTTGTCCGCCCTATTCCAGTCAGCACAGTCCCTTTCCAAACAGGTACAGCTGGAAGAGATTTGAGAACCGGAGTAGCGCAAGTGCACACAGAGATGCAAAGATCGTACGCCGGATGTCCATTGCAAAACCCACTGATGCGCCACAGCACACCTTCATCACACGCGCATCCAGCCTCTGTGGCGACTCCACACAAACCCTTCAAGCCGCCCGTCGTCAACGGGCTATGCAGTCTTCCTGCTTCCTACCGGCCTAGGAGGTAGTTGCGCGGTCCGTGGAACTAGAGTCGTCGGAGTAAGGAGCCGGGACAGGTGGCTGTCCTTGGAATCGTTAAGACTGAGTATGGCGGGAGATGTATGTGTTGGTTGACCTACTTCCCATTCACTCTCATCCTCTAGCTCAGGCCCGGGTCGTCCGAGAGGCAGGAATCTTCTGAAAGGCGTCAGAGAGCTGAGTGCAAAAGGCAGCATTGCCAGACCAATAATCATGAGAACTGGAAATACGATGTCCCTCGAATCGCAGGAACGTCGCGGGACCATACATCGTGACCGTCTGAGCAATAAACTCAGTAATCGACGCCGAAATAGGTTCGCGAATAACACCATATTGTGAACCGTGCTATTACACACAAAGATCGTAAAATGCAGACGGTTTCGAGGTCGTTACAATAGGGCCGCTCTGCACGTCCACGATGCTGTGAGCGTGCCGGTTAGATCGCATACCAGTCGCGCCAATGCAAACCAGACGTTCCACACACATGCGGCCATGCCCATTTGCGAATTCAATCGTGCCAGAAGGCCCTGCAGGAGCCTGGGCAAAGCGATCTGTTTGGATCCGAGGCAGCGGGCCACCCGAGTCGCTCAATCACTACCCCACGTGGAGGACGCTCGTAATATGGGTCATCCATGCAGAGCCCTTTCCTTGCGCCGGTGGCACAGCGAACCACTTACCTTTATTTTGGAGGGCGGACTCCGCAGCTCCTACCGTTCTCCGCTTGTTGTTATCATGGAGGGCTTCATTTTCGTCCGTCCACGCCCTCCAACCAGCTATAGTCCCTTCAATCGCCTTCGATCCATTTGCCTAAGACCCAGAACCACCACTAGCACGAGGAATCGAGGTGGACGCTTGACGGCTAGTAGAACTGGCAACTAAAGTACCATACCGGTGTTAAGTTGCCATTCACCGATGTTTTCATGCTGCTCTACGATAACGGATGTATGTCTGGCAGATAGCTGGGTCCGCTCGCGGGAGTTGCATCTGCCCACCTCCATACGCTGATACGGTGTTAACGTCAAAACAGTCCAGCCACTGGGTTGATGCTTGAATACTTGTGACAGACTCGAGTTGGTGTATCAGCCTATGTGGTCTTAGTATGCAGTTGTCAACACTCCGAGCCAGCATGAGGGCTTTTTGCAAACGAAGTCAGCAACACAGAAACAGCGAATGCAGCTGATTCGGGCCGTAGCAGTACCATGATGGCGGCCTTGAGTGTTCAACACGTGTTCGACACGTAGGACATGGGAAACACCGGTGTGTGCTAATGTTCACTATGTACAAGACATGATTACGGAGACTCCGCAGCGTCATCAGGAGTGCTTTGAAGCTTGGTTGGCGCGCTGGTGGCGAATGATATCTTGCACGGTCTGTGTTGGGTCGCCTCTGCGCGGGGATGTTCGGAACACGCGCAAATTGCACAGTCCAAACACAGATGAGCAGAAGATGCACTGCATCTGCGAGGTAGGTGACCTTCATTATCTATCTACTTCCAACCGAACACCTCCATCACAGTTTCCAACGCCTGGCAATCTCCATACCCTCCGCCAGCGTTCCGACCCTCGCATCGATTGCGTAACCTTCTGTCTCCAATTTCTTGCACTCCGCATAGAGACTCTTCAGTGGAACTGTGAAGACCTCAATGAACTCGTTCTCCTCTAGTTGGGGTTTGAGGTTCTGATTGGCTGGCAGAGACATGTCGACTTTTACGTGGACCATGTTAAGATTTGTGTTACAGAAACCGGGGTCTGCGAACTGCATCAGCTCTTCCTCTGCCTTTCTCCGAGTTGTGGAGGGCCAGCATGTGAAAAACGAGGAGACAAACCATTGAACATCACAGGACTAGTCTCTTCCACCGTCCCCACATATCCCGTTTCCTCCCTCAGTTCCCTCACCGCAGATTGTTCCGCTGTCTCGCCCTCATCTACCAATCCCGCTGGCACCTCAATCACCACTTTGTTTATCGGCGGTCTGAACTGCTTTTGCAACAGAAGCTCTGGACCGGAAGGTTTCTCAAGGATTGCGACTATGCCGACGCCGTCGATGAGGGAGTTTTTGGGGCGGGTGCAACGTTCGGCGGATTCCCAGATTCGAGTCTTGCCTAAGGGGTCTTTGTACGTTGTCCTAGGAAAGAGAAGGAGGTTAGAGGTATCCTGTGGTTTAGAAGCTTGGTAGCAGTGTAGTGTACTTTGTGAGCTTTGTCCAGCGAGCTTCGTCATGGTTCTATTGACTTTGTCAGGAAGGGACATACAAAGGTTAATGTGGGGTGTGTAGAACATACCAATGGCTCTGTTAAAATGATCCTCGCGTCCGAAGCTTTTGGTTCTGAGCCTGACATAGTAAATTCAGTCAAACCCGTGATTCCGTCGGTAATTCCGTTTACATGCTCATTGTTGTAAAGAAGTGCCGTAACAAATATTGGAGTCAAGTGACGTCGTTACAAATAGATCTCGGGAAGAGCCGAAGGGCCGGGTAAACAGTGATGAATGCCTCGACATAGCTTTCTGAAAGAGACTTCTCCGCGTGCTCACCACGATAGTCACTGTTCCCTGACTCTCAATCAGACGATAAGGCAACGATGCAGAACAGATTTGCTCGTGGTTGGTCATGCATTACTCTGTACAGTTCATTGCTGCCTTACTTGGGTCTCTGCTCAATATATTCTGATAATGACATCCCTATCACCGTGGGCGGCGTTGATGACTTCATTTGAAAAGCATTCGTATCGCACAGGCTGCTTTCCTTGCGCTCAGAGCTCAAGAAAGGGAGCCTGCCATGGATGACATCACAACCATGTGTTTGATATACTAACAATAGTCAGGTTGACCCAGGATCTAACCTCGCTGATGATGTTGGAGCGATATGTCTGCACGCAAGCTGTATTTGGATGATAACGAATCAACATGAAACGTACTCTATTTAGAACATGCTCTGCTCAGCTGGCACGGTCCCTGCTGGGAGGGCCAGGGCCATTCGTTAAACATCTCTTGCGCTTTACGTCTTTGACATACTGAAGTTGGAGAGTTAGGTTTTGTAAGACATGGCAGGATAACTGAATCAAGGTATTAGGAAATCTGCTTTATGCTTAATTATTTGCCATGTGTGTATTTCTTCGTTGGATTTGCTGCACCCCACAAACGCCATCGCCGACAAATAGAGTTTCTGTTCCTGAATGCCAAGCTTTTAGCGTCAAATTGCTTGCATGATTCGAAACCTCGACAGCGAACACCCGTCTAAGCATGTGACATTTATCCGCCGCCAGCATCAAAGGACCCCTTTAAGATGCTGTCCTCCGTCATCACCCCGTGCAATTTGCAAGCGCATGGGTCTGCGGCAAGGAATCTCTGCTAAGGAACTTATCATCCAGCAGATAGACAATTTGCTGCCCCTATGAGTACCCAACCGCTCGGGAGGTGCGAAGATCTCTAAGAATAGCTGAAACGCTGCCAAACCTCTCAGCTCCATAGTGTCGCGGCTATCGCCAACGTGTGGTTGTCTGCTGCTGCTCGGAGCGCCATGTCTTGGTACGGGAATGAGACTTGCGATGGGCTGCTCAGTACGGGCTTGCTCCCGGATGCGTGCATAGGCACCCATGGTTCGATGACGGTCATGGATCGTGTTTGCCTGTACTATATGGCCGAAAGCTGTGCGCTGCTTGGTTCTTCTTCCGTTGTCTTAGTTCCGCTTCTTCATTATTCATATCTGTGCAAAAACCATACGGCACCGCGAGTTCTTTGATTCTTGGTGTGTTTGACAGGCACCTTCATTCACTCAGCGTCTGCATCAAGAACTCAGTACTTCTTACATTCATTGTGGCTGCTCTCGCTATTCACTCATCTGCGCGCCATTGTGTTGCGTCACCAATTTATAATCAATTCACTGGCGCCTTTGGACTCGCCGTATTGACACCTGTCTGTCGTTTATTGTCTCGTACTTACACCTTTAATACCAGCAAACTCTTCATCCGAAGTATCGCATCGAAAAGTCCTACGGCCGCATCACTTCCATAAACACTACACCTAACGTGGTTCGTAACGACGCCGAACTCATCTATCGAGGGTGTCACTTAGGTCTTTCCGAAGTCGAAGAAACCTAGCTGGCGTAGATGCCAACCAGAGAGATTCAGGGCCGGTAGTTCGAGACATACAGCAAATACTGTCGCCTGTATTGGCACAGCTGAAGTGATATCAGGGTCCACATGGGTTGGTTCGGGTCATTGCAGCTTGCGTATAAATATGCGTAGGTGTAACCATTGCAGAGATGATCGGGGTTCGGGGACACTAAACCGTGATTGACGCAGAATTGTGTTTGGATCTCTACTCATTGCTACTCTCGCCGCCGGTGGCATCAAGGTCTTCTTTAACCGCAGAAAGTTGGTAGTCATCTCTTACCAAACGTGTAATTACTGACAGTGAGCGGTAGAATCCAGAAACATATCGAACAAGCCAACCTGGAAGCAGCAGGGAAGAACGAGGAGCAACATGAACTGAACTCCCGAGAGCTAGACGAAGGAGATCTGTTTGGCATTCGAGCAATTGAGTCGGGGTATTTTGGGGGTGTTACACAATCAAGGCCTACGTCCGCAGCAGGAACATATTCTCTCTCCGGATCGATCAATCAGACTCTGATTGGTAGTCAAACGTCCCCGAAGGTCACTCGCGCATCGCCATCCAGCAGCGGCATCACCTTACCTACGGACTTCAGACGTTCCAGTTCACCGTTATCAAAGCACCTAGTTTCCCAAGCGGACGAGATTGGGGTTGCAATTAGCTCGGAACGAAGAAAGCCAGGTCCTTTGAATTATAAACTGCGACCTTCAAGCGCCGAATTGAATGGTAGTATAAAGCACGATCCGGCAGTAGACATGAGTCTGACCGTGCCACCGTCACCCACAAACGACATGAGTCCAAGTTCCGCATTATCGGATGAGAGCACCGAGCTTGGCTCTTCGTCATTTCCAGCTCTAACGCAGCAGAATGCAGACCACTACGTTCCAGCTTCGGCCCCTCAGCTAACCTTACCGGACGATATCAGGGGTTCCGTACGATCAGTATCAACCCCACAAAATCCAGCGTATGAGGTCAAGTTGCAGTCCGGCTCGATCATCAGCCGAGAGGCGGTAAGCGCGAGGAGTACATCAAGTCGAAGTCGAGAGCCATCACCAAACTTCGCCAATTTTGACTTTCCTTCGATACCCCCTCGAGCAGCAATAGCTCAACAGTCGGGCCCTCTTGCCTGGCAAGAAAGGTCCTCAAGTAGGGATGGTGATCAAGACTCAATACTGCATCGGCCTAGAGGAAGCTCAGGTTAGTAATCGCCTTGTGATACCATGGAGTATGTCGTGTTAACATCTGCGTCTTCAGTCTCACCACCTAAGCCTCCGCGAGTCCTTTCAGCTGTAGGTGACTGGGGTGCAGAGGTTTTTCAGGAGATCGACAAAGGGTTGACCGACCGGAGAGAGGGCGCAGAACTCTTACAGCAACAACAACATCGAAGAGACATCAGCAATACAAGCAGTATTTACAGCGTTGCGTATGTCGCCCCTGGGAGTTTCACTGTCGAACAACGCAAGAGACAGATTTCTATCGATCGGCATCCTCCTGGCAGATTCAAATACCACATCCATCCACCACCCACAACGAGTTACGTCTGAAAATCCGTCGGACAGTGGAGGCCCAGTGATAGCAGTTCACAGATAGGTGGGCCACCTTCGAGTAATGTGATCACGAACCATTTGGGATACCTGACCGGCTGGCGACTTTTCCAACGCGCATACCGGGCAAAGCACGCAAACCATAACGCAGGGCAGAGGTAATGGTGAGGCGCTAGGAGCAAGAAGGTTACAGCAATTAGGGCTGCAAGTGGGTACGATTGTGGAAGTGCCTAGTCCACTGGCTAGTCCAGTGCCTGGGAAGGCTCTTTGACATCATCTTCAAATAACCTTGGCAGAGCATGGCCCGCGATGTATAGTGTAATGTATGTTCGGTAAGCTCCTTGTGGTTGATGGGCCTTGACTTGCTTGATGATGATCGCTCATACCCTTCTCGCCAGTCGTAAATTTTTACATAGAAGCAATCAGACCTCATCTGACGCTTATGCAGAGCTTATGCAGGGGCCACTTCGAAAATCTCGGCAATCTCCGAGTAGGAATGATTTCATTGAAATCTTCAATTCGCCTCCCAATATTTGTAGTCCTTCTCTCCGACGCTCAGCTTTCCATTCTACCACACTCAACCATAATGCCATTGATTTTAGATTCACCCACAGAAAGTACGGAGGATCTCACGTTCGATATCAGCGAGGAACGTCGCCGCCTCCACCACGAAGCCGACGTTGTGATTGTCGGCGCAGGTATCCTAGGTTGTGCCATTGCTGTTGCGCTCGGGAAGCAAGGCAGATCAGTTATACTCCTAGAGAAATCACTCAAAGAACCTGATCGTATCGTTGGTGAATTACTCCAACCTGGAGGTGTCGAAGCGCTTGAGAAACTAGGTTTGCGGGATTGTCTTGAGGAGATCGATGCGATTGTCGTGAAGGGGTATGAGGTTATATACTATGGGGAGGAGGTGGAGATTCCGTATCCTGAGGAGGCTGCAGAAGGGGGTAAGGGGAAGAGGCCGGAAGGACGAAGTTTTCATCACGGACGGTTTATAAGACGGCTGAGGGAGGAGGCGATGGAGCAGCCGAACGTGACAGTTGTGGAGTCAACGGTGACTGACGTGGTGAAGAATGGGTGGACGGGGCAAATATTGGGGGTGGAGAGTTCTACGAAAGGGGAGAGGGACTACTTTTTCGGACACTTGACAATCATCTCGGACGGCTACGCGAGCAAGTTCCGGAAGGAGTATATCAAGCACACACCGGTATCGAAATCGAAGTTCTGGGGGTTGGAGTTGATTGATGCGGATTTGCCCATGCCAAAGCATGGTCACGTTGTGTTGGGGGATGGGGCGCCGATACTACTTTATCAGATTGGTACACACGAGACAAGAGCGCTGGTCGACATACCGGAGCACTTACCTTCTGCATCTGTCGCAAATGGAGGCGTGAAGGGACATCTAAGGAATACAGTCCTCCCTACATTGCCGAAATGCGTACAATCCTCCTTCGAAGCGGCACTAGACAAAGGCGCGTTGCGCTCAATGCCGAATTCCTTCCTCCCTCCCTCGACGAACAAGACGCCTGGCATGGTCATGCTAGGAGACGCGATGAACATGCGCCATCCACTTACAGGAGGAGGAATGACAGTCGCGTTCAACGATGTAGTCCTATTACGAAATCTGCTGAGTCCAGAAGCCGTACCAGACTTGGCCGACACGAAAACAGTACTACGACAGATGTCAACCTTTCACTGGCGGAGAAAAAACCTCACCAGCGTCATCAACATACTAGCGCAGGCGCTATATAGTCTCTTCGCTGCGAACGGTATCCTCCCCTACAACCTTTCGTAAACCCGTACAGATACTAACAGAGGACGTCTAGACCCCCAACTCAAAGCCCTCCAACGCGGCTGCTTCCGCTACTTCCAGCGCGGCGGCCAATGCGTCGACGGCCCCGTCGGTCTTCTCGCAGGTATCATCCGCCAACCCCTCATCCTCTTCTACCATTTCTTTGCCGTGGCGCTGTTGTCGATATGGATCATGCTGTCCGAGACGCCGCTCCGGACATTACCGGTTGCGTTGATCGGTAGTGTGGGCGTGTTCTGGAAGGCTTGCGTTGTTATCTTTCCGTTCATTTGGTCCGAGTTGAGGAGTTGAGCACGAGTGGAGAGCGAGGAAAAGGAGTGCACGAAGTACGAGTCATACGGTAGACGGGAGGGTTTGGTCGGTTGCTGTTGCATTTCAATCGGCGTCTGGGATCCCCATACAGCGTTCACACGGCGTTTTCCTCATACCTTAAAGTACCGTACCGCATCACCAATGAAATCCTGACTTTTCTCCACCTAACACTCCGTTGCCATATTCTCCCACATTCCCTTCTTGCAAGTGGCGGAAACCCTCCACCCATGGCTTCGACTACTATTCGTCTCAACTATCCACTCCGGCGCCGTCATCATCATCATCATCATCAATACACACACCCACCCACCCACACACACACACACACACACACACACACACACACACACACACACACACACACACACACACACACACACACACACAATCCGCCGCACGCACCCATCACCAGCCATCGACATCCGTCGAGAACAGTGACAAAACTCTTCGTCTCGTCGGTATACTCAGTACAGACAATCAACCACTAACTAGTCAGTGAGCAAATAAATACAGACGAGACGACGCGGTCGAGGGGGGATACGTGTTGGGACTTTGGAGAAGAGAGAGGTAAGGGTGAGAGGGCGACGAATCAGGTCCAGAATGGAGGGAGCGAGGCGAGAGAAAGGACGGCTACATAGGTACACACAGTGAAGAGAGAACGAGGATCGTAGAGCGGAGGAAACTACGGAGATAAACGAGCTGGAAACGGAAATGGGAGGGAAGAGGAGCTCGTGATATGGTATGACTTGACATGACATTGGGTAGTGGAGTGGAGTGGAGTGGATGGGATAGTACCGGAAATGCAATGGTGATCTGATCTGATCTCATCTGTGGGGGTGAGGTTGCGGAAAGGAAAAGAAAAGAAAGTTCAATGACAAGACGCTTTTTCTTAG
>JAABUP010001487.1_pt1 | contig 49219 bp, 52 predicted proteins | sample 5559201 | NCBI WGS metagenome assembly JAABUP01 (sample SAMN10711887, study PRJNA513373) | rock metagenome | isolation source: Antarctica rocks | place: Antarctica | reverse complement strand
TACACCCAACTTTTTCTCCCAAACATAAACTTATATTCGCAGGGTTCGAGTCCCTTGTACCTCGATTTTTTTCTGGTTTTTACTTCTGATTTGTACCAGGCATTATCTATGGACTATCTGAAGGATTCCCCAAACTTTCCTTAACTCCGCTCACTCCGTTACCCAGGTGGGTATCGCCAGGTCGCTGATCCCAAGCTGTATATAGTGGTCACTTAGGGACGTTGGCACCTCATTGGAGAAAGAACCCTGGCTCGTACAAGTCGCCATCGTTTTCATTTCACATCCTCTCTGCGGACTTTCACCGAAAACGATGCCTTTCTCTCATCATAGCCACAGTGGCCAATTCTGCGGCCACGCAGAAAATACACTCGAGGAAGTTGTGCAAACTGCAATTGAGAAGAAGATGGAGGTCTTCGCAATGACGGAACACATGCCTCGAGAGGAAGAAGATTTCTATCCTGAAGAGGTACGTCTCCGATTACAATGGATGGTCTCATGATTGATAGGATCGTTAGCGTAAGACGCATACGGCAGCCACGCTTGCCAAGCTATTTGACGATTACTACCATGAAGCCACACGCTTGCAGAAACACTACGCTTCAAGAATCAAGCTCCTAATTGGCGTGGAGGTCGATTGGATTCGACCCTCATCCAGAGAATTCATCAAGGCTTTATTAGACAAGTATCAAGTTGATCTTTTTATTGGATCCGTACACCACGTGCATGCCATTCCTATCGACTACGACCGAAAGACTTATCTCGATGCTCGGGAAAAGGTCGGCGGTACAGATGAGAGGTTGTTTGAAGACTACTTTGATCTGCAGTTTGACATGTTGAAGGCCTTGAAACCACCCATCGTTGGCCATTTCGACTTGATTAGACTTTTGAGCGATGACCCGGATGTGAATCTGAGGCAATGGGATGGCGTCTGGAAGAAAGCTCTCAGGAATCTTGATTATATCGCAGCCTATCGGGGAATTATTGAGCTTAATTCAGCGGCATTGAGAAAAGGAATGAGCGAGCCGTACCCCCAGGCAGATATCTGCAAGGTTAATTTGGAAATCTCTATTGCCATTAGCGCATGCAACTCATGATCTACAGGAATTCCTTGCTAAAGGAGGCCAGTTGACAATGTCTGATGACAGTCATGGCATAAGTCAGGTTGGCACCAATTATAAGCGATTGCTAATGTTCATCGAGAGCATCAACGCGCCCCCCGTCACCTTCTTGGAAAAGAGCTCAACTACGAAGGACGCCCGATTCCCAGGTGTTTCTACGAGCACAGTAAGCGTTGCAAAGATCAAGGAGCATCCGTTCTTTGCATGAATCTTCCAATGGAGCACAGGGAGAAGCGCGGACTTCTGGCCTGAGATCATTTGAGGCCTCAGATAGGTGGCAACTTCATCCTACGGAAATACGGATCTGACCCGATGCAGTAGACCGTTGCCGAAATGGCGGAGACGGTCTCGACAAACCTTTCTTTGAAGACGGAGGATGACAGCTTCGACAGGTACCCGTAGGCAGTGCCCGATCAGGCCGGCAGGTGGCGTCGTCTTGTACTCAAGCGTGCTACCCCCACCCCTAAGTTTTGCAGCCAGCACCTGGAGCTCGCCTCAAACATGCTGATGGTGACAACGGCCACGCACGAAAAGAGAAGGATCTTGACTGATAAGATATCGATATCATGATCAGCGGCAGCAACTTAGCGCGGGGGTTGACCGGCAGTTGCTGCTTACCTATTAGAGAGTCTATATCCTAGATATGCCAGCGCACCCGGCAACGCTTGGCGACAGAAGACGTAAGCTAACAATGCGTGCTTCTCTCGACATCTGCACACGCAACCATGGATATGGGTCTCCACAACCTGCCATATTGGAGACGGCTCCTCCGGAATCTCTCCAGGGTGTGTTCCGGATGCAGCGCCAACGCCAATTGCGGGAGGACTCGAGATGCAGTATTCCTGCAGAAGTAATCGGATGCGTACACTAGGGGGTGGAGTCAAGGTGAATTTGACCAAGGTGCCCAACGTAGCCGTAGTCCTCTCTCACGTGCACTGTAGGGGGTTTCCTTTGTTGCATTTGGGAAGGTCTGCATTCAGAAAAGGATCGAGAACACAGGAAGCGAGCTGTCAGCCTGTAGATCACCGCACAGGGATGTTTCCTCAGCAGCGCTACTTTAATCTCACGATTGACATTGATTGCCGGTGGCGATGTCCGAGACGACGTCTTGTCTCGAACATCGATCAGCCTGCCGTGACCGTCGAATTCTTTTCACCATCGACAGCGAATTACGCAACTGCGTTGAAGGCATAGGAAGAAGCACGTAATCACATAGTCACATCATTACATAATCACCAGTCTACCAGCATGTCTGAAGGAGACCGGACCACGGATGCTTCTGGATTTTAACCTTGTCCAGCGTGAGCCGTCTGTAACGTAGTCAAGTGGCATTACCACCGAGTGGGATGCACGCGTTGACCGTCGACCGTCGACCGTCGACCGCAGCCCATCAACGTGCAGTCTCTCTTCACCACGGCTTGACTGCCCACTAGAAGACCGCCTGCTCCTCGCCCTATACGGATTCGAGCAGTCTGTAGGGCTCTGGGACTGACAGTGACACTTTCGAGGCTTGCATGAATGCCTCGAAACGGACGTGACTGCCGAAGTCGGTGGCCACCATTGGCCTGCTGTCGAAAGTTTGAAACATGAATGGGGAAAGTGGCAATGCCCGTCATGTCGTGCTATCCCCACAGGGAAACTCTGCTCCTGCACCTCCTGGACTCCGAGGCTGCACGCACCCCTTTCCCCACTCCTCCTTCGTGTCCTCTCTCACTTGGTGATCACACCGGCCGACGACTTTCAGGGGTCGTGCATTCCAGACCATACCTAATCGCTTCACTTCTCCTCCTCCTAGGCCCGAGCTCCTACTTCAAAACATTCACTGGGCCCGGCAAGCTCGAGGTGTTCCGTGGTACTTTCAACCTCTCCCCAACCTTGACTGGATCAACTTCAACCCATACTTCAAACCTGTCTCACGCTACAGTCCTAGCCAGAAGACCAGCTCCGTCACTAGCAACAATGGGCGTCACTAGGAAGATTGTCACCAGAGGCAATGGCACAGACAGGCCCAAGGTCGGGGACGAAGTCACTATTGACTACACCGGGAACCTCTACGATGAATCCAAAGGGGCGAATGCCGACTTTCGAGGGAAGCAGTGTGTAGCCCCCCATGTCGTTCCCACGGCTAAGCAACGATAATCCAAGTGCCATGCTAAGCGACATCCATCTGCCACTAGATTCGACTCCTCCAAAGGGCGGGGAGATTTCAAGACACAAATCGGCGTGGGCAAGGTCATCAAAGGTACTTGCGGCCTGTGCTCGACCTGAAGAGATGGACAAACGGCTGACATAAACGAGGTTGGGACGAGGGTGTCATGGAGATGAGTCTGGGCGAGAAGGCCATCTTGACAATCTCAAGGTAAGGCTGTCCATGCATAGGGGCATACAGCCTTTCCTTTCTTCGTCACCCGACTATCTGTGGCGATCCTTAAGACTTAGTACCAGGCTGACGTCTTGGCCCGCTTAGTGACTACGGTTATGGCGACCGGTAAGCCCATACGAAGGATTCTTCACGATATCCGGATGATTTTCTTCCAAATTCTATGCACTGACTCAGCGATATTAGTGGCTTCCCAAATCTCATTCCAGGGGGCGCCACGTTGGTCTTGTAAGTGGACGTTGTTTCTTTCCGTTTCAGTCTACTTCATCATTGCGCTTCCATATAAAAATTGTCATGTAGCTACATCTGCAACACCTGCTGCCCTGTCCATAGGCCTCAACCCCCACTCTGTGCAGTCTAATTACCACAAACGCTAACCGAGCGGTCATTGAATTCTAGCGAGGTCGAGCTCAAAGCCATCAATGGCAAGCAGGCTTAGATAGAGAGGCCAACCTAGGCACAGCAGCAGATATCAATGTGCAAAACGCAAGAAGGTGCAGGGTCTGCCGGCATTGACACGAATGGCATGCTTAACGGTTCTTTTCCTCAAGTCTGGGTTCCTAAGTGATCCCCTTTTCAAAAGTTGGCTGGCTAGCTGGTTGGAGAATTTTGATAGAAATACCATAAAGCAAATTCGCTTTCACAGAATCAGCCTCCACATCGTCTCCGCGCTCCTACCTGTACTAGGTGCTCTGTGCGAATGCGCAGTGCCTTGCCTTGATGCAATACATCAAGGAAGGCGTTGCTTGGCAAATGTTCGGTGACTGATGCTCTCCAATTGCTCGAACGGACTTGCCCTCTCTACACTACAAGCGGGAGAAGACTCTTGATATCGCAAATTCGATCTCTGGGCTTGTCTAGTTGTCCTCACACCCGTTATCCTCCAATGCCCGTGCTCCTTTGATAAGCAGTCTCGCACTGGCGATGTCTCACCGCAACAGACTTGCCCGCATTCAACATTGTTCTGTAGGTACAGATTATTTTATTCGAAGAGGGGCCGGAGTCACACTGATAGACCAAGTAAGGGATCCGAGCCCTTTGCGTTTGCCCCCTTGGTCAATCTGTGCGAGTTGGCCGTGCGGTATTGTTGCTACTTCGTGTACTTGGGGCGAACCAACGTCTCCGAGGAAGCTGGTGAATGGTCCTCTACGGAAGCGTTCTGCGTATGATATTAGGATGGTTCAGTTCTCTTGATGAGTGGAAGGACCGTAGGGCGAAACGTCTGTCAGGGTACTACGATGCTCACGGACACGAATCATTAGAGAAAGCATTGGTTCGCAGAAGTAAGAGTGATTCTTTTGGATTATTTTATCCGAGCTACTAACATGAGCATGCTACGTTTCTCCCTCCCATCGCTCTCCTCAGCCCGCTCTCCAAGCACCATGACAAATAAATGAAATAATGGATCGGTGGTCCACGTGACGGACGTAAATGTACACAAGGGTATCTAGGCCCCATGAAAATTTCCTCCTCCTCGATCTTCAAACTTCCCACCGCTCCCTTTCACCCCCTCCTTCCCCATGCAAAAGTATATCCAACCCAAGCGTGGTGGGGGAATAATAAAAGACCCGAAAATTAATCAAGATCTGGTCAAAGATCCAAACTCCGTGGCCGTGAAGAATGTGGTGTTGCATAAACGGATTGACATGGTGGCGATGCGAGGATGCAACCATATCTTCCGTCCATATTATGATGTTAGTATATTACAAGTCCTTCCTTGCGGACCGGGGAGGTATTCAATTCCATCCTAGACTATTCTCGGCCATGACGGGAGCACTGATCTGCTGCCTTCCTGTCGATGCGCTTCTTCCGCTGCCCCTACTGGCTGCCCTGGCGTCCTCGTCATGGTAGGGACTTGGACTTCTGTGGTCTCCGACACCTCCACTCATCAATGCTGCACCAGCACCAGCATCAGGCCCAATATGTGACATCACTGGCGAGCTGAACATGCTTGGTGACCGTAGGTGTGATTGTCTCTTCTTCCTATATCTTCTGGCAACCAGGAACATAGCAGCTCCATAAGCAGCAGCGCCAGCGGCCACCCCGCAAGCTATGCCCACAGAGGATGCCCTTACTGGATTTGTGCTGCCAATGCCGCCGCCGACGGGTGCTCCGCCATCTTTCATGGTTGCTGTGGACGAAGGCACGGCGCCGAAGCTGGTGGAGTCACCACCGTCGGTGGAGTTGTCCGCCGCGATAGGGAGAGCGATATTGATCATGGAGAGCAGGGTGTTGGTACTGTTGTCGGGTGTGTGGTAGAATCTTGAGGTTGGCGTATGCACGAGAAGGCCCAGAGAGTCAACCTGTCCGCTGGGAACGCAGGCGATAGCAATAGTGGTGATATAATGGAGATCCTGAGTCGTGTCCCAAGCGCGAAGGCTTTGCATAGTCACGTTCTCGATATCGATCTGGAGTCCCCAAGCGATACCTCTAGGGAGGTATTTAAATATTTGTTGCTGGGAGTCGAGGTGTTGCCAAACGAAATCGTAATTTAGAGGATACAGGAAACCGATTTGGATGAGATCGGTGTTAGGCGGCCGAGCCACATCGCCGCTGGATGGATAGAGGACCAGAGGTACACCAGTGGGGAGACCGGTAGGTCCACTGTAGGACGACTGAGAAGTGAGGAGTGTAGAGGATGGCTGTGCGAGTATACTTGTGGGAACGGACTGTACGGTATCGGTATCATAACTAGTTGCTTGCTGGGTGAATGGACCCTTGCCGTCCGATGGGAAGTTCTGCGAGTTCGTTGCATCGGTCAATTGAGCAGGTGACGATCCAACGGTGCTTGGTGGTCCAGTAGCTGTACCAGTGACAGGAGCAGGAGCGGGTTGAGATCCACTTTGTGGTACCGCCGTAGAACCAGCTCCACTGGGGCCAGTGGCGCCGGTTGTCTGTCCTGCTGAATTCTGACTTCCGGCAGTCTCGCCAGTCCCAGTCTGACCAGCGCTTTCTGTTCCGAGAGCAGAGCCCAAAGCAGTAGGAGAGCTATTCCCCGGAGCCGCGGGTACAATTGCGCCATTTGGCAATGTAGTGGAGCCTGAGACGCCTCCCGATGAGACGGGAACCCCAGAAGTAAGGCTTGGATTAGAAGCGGTCAGTGGAACAACAGCGCCCCCGGACAAGGTCGAGGAGCCTGTTAGTTGGCCGGCTGTTATTGGAACAGTATCACCATTGCTGTTTGTCGCGGATCCCACCACAATGGGCGACGTGACACCAGTAGCAAGCGTGGCTGAGACTGGGAAAGTAGCAGTTCCTGAAACCAAACCTCCATTCGAAAGTGTCACTGGCCCAGTCTCAGCAGTGCCGGAATTGACAGGTAGCTTCGACTGGACGGCTCCTGTATCTATGGCACCTGTATTGACAGGTGCGGTCGATTGAACTGGTATTGGTATCACCGCTCCGTTCGAATCAGTCGAAGAGGCTTGAGGCAGAGAAACAGATCCTTGTGCCGAGTTGGACACTGCTGCGCCAATTGTACTTGATCCAAGTGGATATGATACTGGAGGATTTGTGGAGACGGGTCCTGAGCCTGTTTCCGATACCGCTGGGAATGATGCAGTTGCCGAGGCTGGAAGTGAGACTGTTGGGATCTGGCCATTCGACAATGCAATGCCTGAAGGTGAAATCGTAGCAGAGGGATTCTGAATAACGCTTCCATCAGGCAGAGTAATGGAGGCCGGTAGAACTGGTGATTGTATTGTAACCGAACCGAGTGAGTTGGTCAGAGCGACTCCTTCCGATGTGACATGTGCGATTGACGCTTTTGGGCTTGAAACAATGACTCCATCAGACATAAACGCTGCTAAACTTGAAGGTGCTGTCGTCGATGGGAATGGATTGGCAACAACGGATCCACCGGGCAAAGTGATCGAAGCTACACCAGATCCTTCAGAGAGTATCGTCGCTGGAGGGTTCGACACTGAAGGGTTCGACACTGAAGGGTTCGACACTGAAGGGTTTAGTATTACACTCCCACTGGGCAAAGTGATCGGAGCTACACCAGATCCTTCAGAGAGTATCGTCGCTGGAGGGTTCGACACTGGAGGGTTCGACACTGAAGGGTTCGACACTGAAGGGTTTAGTATCACACTCCCACTAGGCAAAGTGATCGGAGCTACACTAGATCCTTTAGAGAGTATCGTCGCTGGAGGGTTCGACGCTGAAGGGTTTAGTATCACACTCCCACCGGATAAAGTGATCGAAGCTACACCAGATCCTTCAGAGAGTATCGTCGCTGGAGGGTTCGACGCTGAAGGGTTTAGTATCACACTCCCACTGGATAAAGTGATCGAAGCTACACCAGATCCTTCAGAGAGTATCGTCGCTAGAGGGTTCGACGCTGAAGGGTTTAGTATCACACTCCCACCGGACAAAGTGATCGAAGCTACACCAGATCCTTCAGAGAGTATCGTCGCTGGAGGCACACTCCCGCCAGGTAAAGTGATGGAGGGTATCCCACTCTGCAGTGCAGTAGAGACCGATGCCACCCGATTTGGTATTACACTTCCATCTTGGAGAGTGATGGAAGCTGCTCCACTGCCTGGTCCAACTGCGCTGTTCCCCTGTCCTAATTGTGATGATGCGGTATCCCCTGCTTCAGCTGAGCTTGCTGTTGGTACTATCACCCCGTTAGGTAGCATGGAGGACCCAGGACCAACGGTGGTTTTCAGCGCAGCTGTCAGTGCACTGTACAACTGAGTACCTGTAGGCGTCGAGCCTTCCGGGCTTACTGTATTCAAAGCAGTAGCTGCGCTGGATTGAGAGCCTGGCAAGACGACACCTGCATTCGAAGAGCTTTGCTGTACTACCGTGACAGGAAGCCTGGTCTCACCTACGCCAGAAGTGACCAGAGGCTTCTCACCAGTCTGGGTGGGAAGAACAAGGACTGACTCCGGTAGCGAAGGTGATGACGCAGGTTGAGCTTCATTCGTACCTGATTGACTTGGGCTAGCACCCACCGAAACGCCCCCTGAGAGACTGGCCGTGGGGATAATCTCGTTTGGTGTGGTCCTGGTGTTCAAAGACGCCTCAGTACCTGAATTCGCCGTCGTCACAGTATTTGCACTGGTCTGGGCGTTCGGAGGAGTGTTATCATTACTGGAGACTGGACTACCTTTTGAGGTCTCTCCAGGGGGAAGAATGATGCCAGTGGTGACTGAGGGAATGATAGTGTTAGCAATGGGGTTTGTGCTGGAGCCCTCGGGAAGCGCGGTTGTGTGTGTCAAGCTTCCACCTTCTTGGCCGGTCCGCGTTTGAGCCGGCTGAGAGAACGGCTGCTGGCTGGTGTTGATCACATTTGGGATGGACGTTTCTGCAGGGCTTTTTAGTTGCTCTTGAGATACACTCGGTTGTGTAGGTCCAGTTGCAGGTGTGGTGAATGGATTCTGCTGGCCTGCACCGTTGACTTTGGTTCCACTGACTGTGTTAGACGGGCCATTTTCTGCGGCGCCAGAATTCGTATGCTGGGGAGCGCTTGAGGGTGTCACACTTGTAGGTCTCTGTTCGCCTGAGGATAAGTGGGTCTCGCTGGGCTGTCCTGCGTTCGTGGGTTGGCTCTCTGAAGTAATACTGGATGCAGTCCGTGCCGTGATACCAGTCGAAGGTTGAGTCTCTGGAGTGACAGTCACCGGCGTTTGCTGACTGCCACTAGACTGGGACCCGATGGAGACTATTGGCAGCGAAACCGACGGTAGGGTTTGCTGACTGCCACTAGACTGGGACCCGATGGAGACCGTTGGCAGCGAAACCGACGGTAGGGTTTGCTGACTATCACTGGACTTCGTCGGCGAAGACCCAATGGAGACTGTTGGTGTTGAAACCGTCGGCAGCGGTTGCTGGCTACCTGTGGACTCAGTCGTTGGAGAGCTGATGTCGCTTGATTGAGTAGCACTGGGTAGAGTCTGCTCACCACCAGCCGTTGTCGTCCCAATCAATGTGGGTGGGGTTGACTGGCTAGGACTTGATCCAGTCGAAACGCTGTCGCTCTTTCCCGTTGACTGCGAAACCGGTGGTTGACTAGTAAGCGGTAGGGAAGGAGTCGGTATACCATTAACAGCACTGTCACTTGATTGTGTTTCACTGGGCGCTACGACAGCACTGGTCTCAGTGTTTCCGACAGGTTTGCTAGTCTTAGTCGTAGCTCCTTCGTCACTGGGGGTTACTGATGGCGGTGTAGCCGGTGCTGCAGATGTAGTGACCTGTGATTCTACTGAAGCTTCTGGGGTTGATGTTAGAGGGGACGCACTTGTAGACGGTGGTGTCTGTGATTGCGCTTGGGAAGATTGTTCTGCTGTTGTTGACTGCGACATCCCTGGCTGGGATGATTGTGAGTCTTGTGTTCTCACCACATCAGGCGTTGACGTGTGTACAGTAGCAGTAGTCGTCTCTGGCGCGGCCTCAGTCGTTACTGGTGGAGTGGTCAAGGAATCAGTAAGGGATTTGAGGTCTGAGGTCGATTCACCCCCGAACGGCCCCCGATAACCCCCCAGTCCTATCGAAGTCGTGGTATTTAGGAATTGACGCTTGATTTCTCTTCTCAGGAAGCGGGGTTTTTCGACCTCATTGTGATGTTGTGCTGGTGCAGCAACCGCAAAAGTAAAGGTTGGTTCGAGCGTAGATAGCACAGCCAGAGAAGCCGCAAGAATTAATGAAGATCTTCGAACCATGACTGATTTTGATAAGACTAAACGCGAATAGATCGGTGTTATGTCTGAAAAGAAGGTGGATTTAGGATTGACACCTGCGAGCCTTGTTAGCCATGATCGTGTAGGTGCAGAAGGTATGCTCACTGTCAGGATTTGATAAAACGAGTGAACTTGACAAGTCAAGGGTTGAAAGATTGTGACTGCGAAGGACGCTATCAGTTATTACTCGACGCGATGGATGCGCAAGCACCTTGCAGTGGATTGATGGACTCACTTCCGCTATAGATGCAGTCTTTTAGGGATGCTAGAAAAGAGTGTAAAGGGCACCGAGAGCCCAAAATTCAGAGCGACTGAGAAGCCGCGAAGTCGATACCTGTATCCCACAGGAGGACTTTGCAGGTGAAGCCTTTTTCGAACAATCTTCCTTGGTTCGCCGTAGAGTTAAAATCGCGGGGGGACCCTCGGAATACGCTCAGAAACGAAGATGAACGGCCCCCTACTCTTTGTACTGCAATGTCGCTGTCCTTTGTTCCTCGTTACTATATTTGCATTTTCGATTGATTTGTCTAAAGCCTTCCTTTAGCGCGTGGCTTTCGAACAAAGGATCCCCAGATCTGATTCGAAAAGTGACGGCCTTCAGGACCGCTGTGGGCCTCAGAGATATCAGGTTGCCAGTGACAGTCTCGTATTTTGGCGGGAAACTGCTGCAATTGATGCAATGGAATCGATGGGTCGTGTAACGGTCGGAAAAGGAGAGCGTCCACCACCTATCCAAGGTCCACGATATCATGCACCAATAGTAAATGCGATATTGGCTGATTGAGGAGCGAAGGCGATACAACGAGCGTATTGAACGTTCCAGCGAGGTAAAGAGCGTGAGCGACCGTACTGTCGCGGGGAGTCTGAGGATAGATTGGGGGTTTGGTGGGTAAGATTGCCTGTTCCTCCTCCTATTCCTCCTACCACCACAGGGATCGATTGCCTGCGCCTCCAAGCTCCCTACACATCTGTTGAGGGTCAGTATGGGAAGGCGACGACGACAGATGGGGTGGTCGTGAGAGGAGCGGCGATTTGGCGTTTGGGCAGGAGCAGCTGGGTGGAGATGGGAAATGAGATTGGAGTGAGAGGCTTGGACCTAAGCACACTAGTCTCCACATGGCTAGCCATATGGCAAAGGGGGAAGTTTTTCGGCTTGGCAAACTGATGGTCGAACGGAAATACATTTCGGTACGAAGGACTACTGAGTATGATACGGGCATCTTGTACAGGAGAGCTCTGTGATTGGATACGGATCCACTGTATCCGTATTGTTACCAGCACGTGAAACTTCGGTCCAGCCAGCCGCTTCTAGAACGGTAGGGCCGTTTTTAATTCGGGGTTACAGAGCATTGCTCCTCTTGCGATGCCGCAAGCGCTTCTAGCCTCACACTAATAGACCTCGACTAAGCACGTTCGGGGCTTAGAGCCACGAGCCTCCCGTCTATGAATGGAAACGTGGTTACTCATCGCTCAGGCACAGGCACAGGCAACGGCGTGGAACTGTGCGGTGATCCCACGTCGAAGCAAACGAGGCATTTGCGTTCGTACAGTGGGGTACCTGGCCCGCCAACCACCCAAGTCAGGCACGACCTCCACCCATGCCCGGGAAACGGGAAACGGGAAGGTTGCTCCCTCTAGTCTCGCCTAGGTATGGTGGATTTGGTTGTCGCCAGTGAAAAGGCGCGGTTCCTCGGTATCATATCCGAAAGCATGAGGGCGGAAGAGGGAGACAGAACCTTGTCGCCGAGTATGTCGTGAGAGTGAACGCTCTTGGGTGGTACGGTCTGCGAGCCTGCAAAAGAGAACAGGTGCGCACTGTGTCGACGAGGTATTTCAAATCCGGGGAGGGTAGCGAGCGTCTGCCAGGAGTTGGGGGCGCAGGCAGATGGCTTAGTTCTAGGCAAAAGAAGGCCCCAGAAGGCGAAGGCCCGCTCACTGCTTCACCAGCTCGCCGTGCCATCGAGATGGCGACATGATGTATTTCTCATTCGTTGCTCCGCTCTTCTGTTTCGATTCCTCATTCCATCTGAAGTGGAAGTCCCAGCTTACCCTGATGTTGGCGTTCTCCGCTTCGTACATTGAGTTTGGGGGAACAAAAGCCTCAAGATGCACGGGTCGTAGCTTCCTGCACGCACCCGCCCAGCATCCTTCCTCGTGTAAGCTGTCACCGTCGCCTTTTGCAACGCTGAGTGAAGAACAAAAATGTTTCAAGAGCCTCGCTGCCTCTCGCAGCATGTGTGTAACCGCTGGGATCCTGTAGGGCGCCTTAGCTCCAGCTGTACTCGCCACCGCACCCAATCCTTCGAGCCAACTAACCATTTTCCCACACCCCGAGACCCTCAGACCATTGGTTTCCAGTCACCATAACATTGACTTGACGCTCGTCTGTGCTTTGGTCCCATATGTGGGAATCGCCTGGGTCCAAATGTTCGGAGGAATGGTCTAGAGCAGTGTCATCTGATTGGAGTAGCAGACCACGAAGCCGAGCCGAGAGGAGATTTGGCCGATGCAGGCTACCTACTTATCCAAGCAGACGGTCGACCACTTGTGTTGAAATTGCTTGGATGGCGACTGTGTATCGCAGCAAGACCGATTTGTGGGGGTTGAAACAAACAGAATGCAGCCTACTGGAAGTGGCCGCAGAAAGAGGCCACGCATGATGGGGCATCGGGAATTGATCCTAATGTTTGCCTGCCTTGGCAAGCATCAATAATGATCTTGCCGTACCTCAACGATGAGTCTATTTGCTACCCAAGGTAGGAATCTTTGCGACATAAGCCTTTGCATCGTCGTAGACGCAGACATTTTTGCTATGACTGTACAGCATGTGTACTCACCGAGCCTTTCCATCGGTCTGGTATCGAATGCATTAGTGTCCCCCAAGCGGCACATTCAAACGATTGATCGCGCCGGAGAAACCGCCTTCCTTGTGCATTGGTTTCGGGCCAAGGAGACTTGTACCTTCCCTTTCTTGAGCAATTTGGTTGTATTTCCTAACCTCGACCACCGGTGCCGCGTGCATCACCACCTTTATTATGAGCCACAAAGGCATTTTCAATTCTTGGGTGCCCCATAATTGCGTACATGTCCCTGCAGCGGAGATTACTCTCTATTCTTGAAGAACTGGAAATGTTCAAAAGACCGAGATGTGAAACTCTCGGAGCTCCGAATGCAATTATCACTTTGTGCATATCGTCCATTTTGAGCTAAAGCAATGGGTTTTGGATCACAGCATATGCACAACAGAGACCAACCAGACAAGCTTAGCCAAGCCAATTCCATCATCACAACTTGTCAACTTATCCTCATTCTTTCCAGCTACAAAATCCACCGCGGGGAGAACCTTCGCAGACAACGTCAAATGCCTATCCTCCAGAGCAGACTAGCGCTTCAGCCAACTAAGATTGTCCATCTCAATGTCCTTCCTGTCTTCCTGCGCATCCAAAGTGACTGTTTCGCTATCCTTGCGAATTTCATGTTTGGATCTTCAATCTCCCAATAAGCTGGCGATTGGGCTTTCAATTCCCGTCAAGCGAGCCCAGGTACCACTCGAGCCCCTTGAATTGACTCCCAGGTGGAAATGAGACGTCGACGAGTCAAAATTTTCCGGACTTTATCTACATATCAAAACAAGGTGGAGGAAGTTCATCGCACAATTTTCCGCGCATATGTTTTGCGGAAGCGGTCTTTAGAATCATGGTCCTGTTCCGTGTGTGTCGACAATGGCTTCCAGTCTGCTTCACTTAGACGTTGCTGTTATCACCAATACCGTTTTCTCCTATACGATAACCTATCAATAGGTTCAATCCATGATCATGCTTTGCATGGCCAGGCTTGAGCTCATACTCTACTGAGATTCCCATGGTCTCGAGATGCAAAGCCGGTACGGCCTTTTAGGCTAGCTTGATGAATCTCGAAAGCAGTTCTAGGCATGGGAAGGCCAGGAGCCGAAACTAGGTGTCGGTTGTATCCAAGTGCACTTCTACAACTTGCTCCTGTGTCCGCAAAGTTTCATGGGATCTGAATTAAAAAACCATGTCTATGGATATGATGTTCAGGGGTAGAAAAGGAAGAGGAAAGACGCTTAGCGTAGCCCATCAGAGGTGTTATACGCCTTGTTCGGCTTTGGCTGTTGACACCTTTGCAGGACATCGAAATCGTGAGATATGTAAATCAGATAGCCCTAGCCTATTCTCTCGGACGGATTGTTCGCAGCTGTCACCCCTTTAAAGATAAAAATCAGCAGACCATGAGATTCAAACTAGCATAGCTCAACCTCACAGACGCGTTGTTCATGATTCAGATGACATTACTTTAAGAAGTCCGATATTGCAAATTATCAAAATCAAATAGGCTTAGAGCAGCTAGGTTGTTAACGCTTCAGAATTCCTCGACGACTTCTTGAGAGATCCGAAATTACAAAACGTGAAATTTAAACCGGCTTAGCTCGCCAGTATTTACAATGGAGCCAACATCTTTCCAAGAGAAACAGCCTTGAAATCAAATTGACTGAGCATTAGCCTCACAGATCTACTTTCCGCAGCTGACACCTGTTCGTGAGGTCCAGATTTACGATTTACTTACCCTGGCTCTCGTTGGCAATTGACCTTATTTTGCGAAATGAAGAATCATAAGATACGAAAGCCAAGTAGGCTTGACTCGGCCTTCGCTCGCCGGTGACAGAGAAGGAACCTGTCGTCTTCGAAGACTCACCCTCGGCCTGAAATATTATGCAGCATTCGCTGAACCTCAGTTTGCCCACATGATGAGGCGATATCGCATAAAATCGACCAGACGATAGTGGAATCTTTAATTCGCTCGTGTCGCTGCGTTCACGACCACGCAATTGCTTTTCCGCCATCTCTGTCTATGGCGCCCTTCCAAGCACGTAAGGCATCCCTGGCATATCAGTATGTCCTGGCATTGAAGGGCGCCAAGTGCGTACAAAGTCGCCGCCTCGCTCTGAGATGCATCTACAAATATGTTGCAGGGTTCGGAGATTTCTCCCCTCACATCAATCCTACGGCTTAGGCTACCAGTGAAGGTCCGTCGTGTTAAATTGTCGATACTGAGGATACTCCAGGTGCCTGTTGACATGGTACTGCTAAGCCCTGGCTGCCCACAAGTACATGGCACCGAAGTTTGCTGCAGACGGCTGATGACGGTCTTGATGTTCAACGGACAAAGGGGCATGCCGTCACGACGACATCGCAGCACAACTGTCTGCGGGTTTCCTTCCCAGCAAGGTTCTGCATCGATCCTCATTGAGGCATCCAATGTTTCGCTCGAAGTGATTTTCAACCAGCGAGAATTAGGATCAGCGTTCAGAGTCATTGTCGATCAGAGCTCTTGTCTTTCAGAAGCCTCGACATATCCATGCTGTCCGACCGGAAAGCTTAGCAGTTGGCCGCGCGTAATGTGAAACGTCGAGACTGCTTGGGGCTTAAATGACGGACGAACAAGTAAATCAACGACAGCAGCCATGCCATTGGCTTGAGCTCCGAGAACTGTTCCAATAGGTAATTGAGTCGAAGAGGCAATACCATCTTCTCCCGTTTGTGACGCGACAGAATCACCGTCCGCGTACCATCCATTCAGATCTGTTGCCTTTCGGCCCAAGACCATCTCCAATACCATTAGATTCCAGTCCCTATATGATGGTGGCGAGGCGAGAGGCAGACAGATAATTGTAGTCCATGTCTTGAACCGCTTTCGGTAGATGATGTCCGGTTGAAATGCTACTTCGGAGTCCAGAGAGTATGTCTGGTTCCGGTCACGGCAAGTATTCGAAATCACACCGTATAATGAACCTAGTACGATAGCCAAGAGTATGTAGCAGTTATCCCTGAGGTTAGAGTTTGCCTGAAAAGCATCTTCAGCAGTCCTAAGTATTCGAAGCTGTTCCGCAATTTGATCTGGGCTCCAATCAGTCCCCATGGGCCTGCTCGGAACAAAATTGCGCATAGCCAGTCCCCACACTTTAGCTAGATGAGGCGAGAAGATCCGTAACAGTGCCGCATGGTGATCTAATATGACCCCCTGCTCTAATTTTGGCACAAGGCGAATGTGGCCCGGTGGCTCCGTGCAAATAATGTCGATATTTTGACGGCATTGTTCATAGCTATAGGTCCACACATCGACAAGGAATTGAACATTGATTTTGCTTTCAGTCCCTCTAAGGTGTCTGAAAGCCAGCCATGGGACGCCCCTAAGTGGAACTACCTGTGGTCTCAATTCCTCCTCGAGGAGAACGTTGTCATCTGACGCACAAAAATCTGTAGGTCCTACTTTACGGTCACAAGAAAAAGTTCGGGCCACTCCGCAATATACTGGTTGGGATCTGGGGCATACGCATACTGTTCCTCGGAACGAACAACATCTGTGGCGGCTGATATCTGAAACCCGAGCCTTTTCATAATAGGGGCTAGACTCCATACCCGCAATGATTTCGTAGGGTAATGCATAGGCTCACGCTTGTGGCATGGTGTAAGCATTCATTTCATGGTGCCAATAATCAGTGGTGCCTCGCACAAATCCACTGAGTCACAATGTAAGGCGTCTTCTAGCTGCATCTCGGTAAGTTGCGCCTGATAGTTCGAGGCGAGTTCCAAAAGGTCGGTACGAATCGTATTACTGTCTTCTTCAGCAGCAACAGCTACCACATACTGCCGCAAACCAGTAAGTAAAGGACCATCAATCTTGACCGTAGTGTCCTCTTGCTCCAACTGTAGCAAGGCAAAGGGTATCAATTCCGCCAGTATCGAGGTCGTTGCATCTACATCGAAAAAGCACATCAATCCTGTCGTCAAAGCTCGTAAGCAAGCCTGGCTTGGGTCGTCTGGATTGGCGGTCGATGCTTTAGGTAATGCTGTTGATGTTGCGCTTCCCTCTTGAACTACGACACTTAATACCTTTCCACGCTGCTGGTGACACTCGGCATAGATCGGTCTGTCGAAGGTGCTGGTACTGACCAGGCTTGCACCCTTTGCTGAGAGAAGTTGAGTAAGAGATTGAGTTCGCTCCTTGGCTTTGTACCAACCATAAGCGCCAGTAGCGAGTTGTATAGCTTGGTCTAAAGTAAGTATTTGTAGTCCGACTGTGGCAAGCGGTCCAGCTTTGGCACCAAAAGCTACATTCATGTCGCTTATTACTAGCAGCTCTGTGATCAGGAAGTCGTACTGCTAAACAGCGATGGCATGTTATTAAAATTTGCAGGCAGCAGCGAAGGAAACGCAACCGCCAGCCTTGCCAGTCTCGCACTTTCGGCCAATCTCTTCGGTGGCATACCATTTACTTGACCAGAGTTGTTATTAGCACGAAGATCAGTGCTTAGAAGCTTGAAGGATTGTTCGTGGCTCCTGAAGGCCAAAGGAAGCTAGTGGAAGGACAAAGATAGAGCCTAGGTACTTGAGATGAAAGATCGGAGGTCTTGGCGGTGGGGGATTGGGAGAAATGTGCAGGGGAAGCAGGGGAAGAGAAAAGGACGGAAGAAATACAGAGACAACAACAACACAGCTCCGCAGTTTTCATTTTACAAAAGAATCGTAGATAGCTCGAAATTTGCATTTGTTCATGCTATGAAAATCGAGAAAGAGCCGAGAGTCCAATGCAATGCAGTGTTCCACAAAAGAAGAGGGTGATCCAAACTCCGCTGATCCTCCACGTAGCTTCGTACCAAATCCTGTTCTCATGGACGCAATCGCCTAAGCCCGAGCGTACCTCCCTTGCCCTAAAGCTCCAAGACGCCGCTTCCTTAATGTTGCATCATCTGACTGATCACACCAACAGCGTAGCAGCAAGCTGCAGTCACCGTTCCAGTTAAAAGCATATTCTTAACCCTCTTGGAGCGCTTTGCTGCTCGCTTGTTCTTCTTGGCTGCTCGCTTACTCTCTGCCTCCTGCCAATTGCCGCGAGATGGGCCCGAGAACACTGCTTCCTCCCTACGTACCTTGTCGCTGGGCGGCAAGTTGCTTTCGGAGGGCGAGGAGGACGATGGTGGCGTATTTGGTTCTGCCGAAGCCGGTTCTTGGAAAGCGAACTCTGATGGTGCGGACGAAGCTGAGATTGATGGGGCTGATTCTCGACGAGCCTTTCGCCCGTTCCGAGCGGCTTTGATCTCTTCATTGGTGAACATTGGATTTGAAGTGCTGGAAAGATTGTGTTCAGTTCCCGTCAGGTCGATAGGGCTGATATCTTTTACGGTCTCCTCACGTTCGGCTTCTTCAATCTCTTGTGCAATCTCTGACTTCTTGAAGACAAGAGTGTTACTTGTACCTGACACGACAGTAAATCCTTTGTTAAGCAGAAACATGAGATCCGGAAGGAATTTGCCAGGATTGTGCAAAATCTCCAGCGCCTCGACAGGCAGAAGAGGCTGCTCTTTGGAAAAGGGGGCGAGCGATGTAGCCTCAGAAGCAATGACCTTCTGCTTGGCAGGATCAAATGCCAAGATGCGGTACACGTTAGACACGTTAGGTGGTGGTTTCGAGTCCTGGGATACTGGGCTGGTGGATGCCGGAATCTTTGGGCCGGAACTCATCATGTCACTAGGTATGTTTTGGCCAATCTTTGAAAGTTTGCTCGTGCATTTTAGAATCTCATTTAAACACTGCTCGTATGCTTTCGAAGTCTCTGATATCGAGACTGACTCGTTGGAACTGTCGGCTTGCTCCGAGATTCTGCGCTCCTGTTGGACCGCTTGGACCTTGCCGAGCTCGCCAAAGAGCGTTAGAATTATTGCTAGCATGTCAGAGCTTTCAGAAATACTAAGCAGCTGTGATGTAGTCGGGTTGGAGATCTGCTGTAGGCAGTTACGTTGACCCTTAACAAGATTTTGTGCCTCACGTAGCGCTTCGTAAAGGCGCTGGATCACTATTAGGGGATCAGCGTGCTTGCTTGGGGAGGATATGTCGGTCGAGGACGAATGCGAGTCGTTCGAATCAGCGAAAAGGGAAACCTTTGGCACTTGCGAAGATGTCGTTGTGTCAATAGGTACTTGCGATCCTTCGCTCAAAGTAGATTGACGATGGTTTGTGTCAATGGTACCGTAGGCTTCTTCGTAAATGTCTCTAACTTCCCGGATCAGTGCCCGATCATTGGCAAGTCGCTGGAGCTTAGCATCCGTTTCATCGTTTGCGTGCGGCGCCTTTCTCTTGTACCAACGGTCCCTACCCGCAAACTCATGCACGTTGCTCGCCATGTCTCCCTCACCAGGTAGGTAGCTTTGTAGCCGAGGACTAGATCTACTGGAGGCCACATTCCCAGCACCGTGACCCTCGATAGAGCTACGACTGCTGATCCTTCCGACACGATTTTCCATAGCTTCCATAGCCACCCTTTGAGCATTGACCTCTGCTTCGTGCATCTCTTTCACCGTCTTCGCCGCTTTCTCTTCTTGTCTATGCTTCTCATCAAGCCACTGCTTCCGGAGTGCATCATAATCTGCTTTCATGGCGTCGAGTCTAGCTTTCAGGGGTACAATTCGAGCCTTAATCTTGTTCGCTTTTTCATTGTTCATAGTCTGCACTATCGGCTTGCTAGTGTCCATGATTCCAGGTGCTTCGGAGATCTCATTTCCCCACTCCGAAAGTGGGACTTTCGGTTTACTCTGATCTTCTTTTCTATCAACAGAGGTCTTCGACCTCAACATCGGCTGTCGTTCTAATGACGTATCCTTGACTTGTAGTCGCTCGCGTTCCTTGTTTGCAACTTCTTCAGCGAACTGATTGTCTTGACGAAGGGAACGACTATCATATTCGTCCTCCAGTATAAATCGACGAGCCTGCTTCGCTGCGTCGCTTTCTTTGGCAGGTCTACCTTTAAGGCCCGCCGATGCTCTCACGTCACTAGGCCGAAGCAGATCAACGTCTTCTTGTGTGTTCTCTCTAGGCTTGTAATGGAGTTTTGCGCGATCAAGATCTCGTGTGATAGAAACATGGGCCTGTAAATGCCTGTCGAGAGCACTTTCAATCTTCGAAGATACCACTTGTCTTGGTTTCGCATCCTCGATCTTAGCCATCGGCTGGTCGCCAGCCATACGCTCTTGCTTATGACCAAAGCCTTCCTGCGCCAACCAGCCAGATACAGCTTGCATTTCGCGGGCCTTATAGCTATGACTTGCGGTTTCTGGCCCACCTGTCACTTTCTTAGCTTCTTTGATTGAAGCGGAGCTGGTTTCAGAAGGCACAAAGCATTTCACAGGGATATCAAGGCATTGCTGGGAATTTTGAGCTGGATCATTCACACCCGATGTTGGCACATGAGCTTTTCCTTCCACAAGGGACTTGTCATGCTTGATAGTCTTGTTTGGCGTTGTAGCCATTTTCTGGACTTTACGGTTTGTGATTGGATCAATTTCAAATTCTTGGTCCAGGCTTTCGACATTGATTGTGGCAGACTGTGACTGCTTGCTGCTCATGTCTTTCTCCCTACTTGGCCTTTGGCGGCTCACTGGCGGCCCACGGCCTGATTCCCAGATAGTCTTCTCGGTCTTCGAATTAGATTTCTCCTCCCTGGCGTCAAAAGCTGATGCTTGAGAGGCTTTAGCCTCGACTCCATCGACCCATTTCGCCCACCTAGTACCAAACAACATTCCAATAGGATCTTCCTCCATTTTTCTCATGAAATCATCATACTGCCTTTTCTTCCGCAGCTGATATCTGTTATACCAATCTTCTTCGGTCTTCTCCTCGGCTTTGTCTCTCGGTGTGGAATCCTGACCAGGTTTCCCCCAAGAGCTGGACAAACGCCATTCCCGAGGGAAGTATCTGCGGGCGTAGGGATTGTAGTGATCATGCCAGAATGTACCCCGATACAGCTGTTTCTGAGCTCGCGTATGGTCTTGAGTGCTAAAACCTTTGCACACTTTGCCGGCATTCCTATGGCCAATCTTGTGTTTTGCTCCCCATGAGAAGTTACGATGGGCTGAAAGTCCGTGTGATGCAGGGTTGGTGCTAGCTGACGAGCCATGCAGCCTCACAGCTTTATGTGACAAAAGCATCTCGACCAGTCGACCCTCCAACAGTCATGCTATGTTTGGTCGTTTTCTCAACTAGGTTGGGATATCAGTGGTTCGACGATAAGGTCTAATGATACCTGACCGATCCTCTGAGATGGACAGCTAGGTACTCGTACCTTTGGACCCAAGTCAAGAGGGATCCAAAGGCAGCCGGCGTCGGCGTGGAAAGAAGCGGGTGGTGGCAGGCACGCTCGGTGGAAAGGCGCGGGGTAGAAATCCCGTCCAACTGCCCCCGAGCCGGAAGCGTTCCAGTCCTAGGCGACCTTACCCCTATATTAAAAATCGGCGCAACTTCTCAAAAAAAATTGATTTTCACACAAGTTGAAAATCAGAAAATGTAGAAACCACTGCGCCTAGAATAGCTCTATAACCACCACGAATTCTAGCTTTAAACTTCTCTAGATTACCCTTTATATGCTACGCTTCTAGTCCTTATTTTTTAGAATAATAAGTAGCGATTAATAGTAGATAGGTAAGAAGTTATCGACTTTCTCTAATAAATTATGAAATCGCCTAATAAGGGTAAGTAAGCCGAGAAATTTTTTTTTTTCCGCTGAGGTCTATTTCTCCGTAAGGCTGAGCGGGCGCACTTTTTTCACGGTTTCCTTAAGTACTATACGCATAGAGGGTTACCTCGAAGTATTTACTAAAACTTAATAGGTCTATAGAGGTGTATATAAAGGGTAATCTAGAGAAGTTTAAAGCTAGGATTCGTGGTGGTTATAGAGCTATTCTAGGCGCAGTGGTTTCTACATTTTCTGATTTTCAACTTATGTGAAAATCAATTTTTTTTTAAGTAGTTGCGCCGATTTTTAATATAGGGGTATCGACGTCTCCTCCCCTGCGTATGGAGCCTGCAGTGCGCTACTTTTGGATTGAGCGCATCCGAGTGGGCTTTCAGAGCACCTGATTTCTTTGTGCGAAGACCTCCCAGTCCGTAGGGGCAGCCGGTGGAGCCGCAGAAGCCGCAGTTCAGACGACTTGTTTGACTCAACAGCTTTGCTTTTCGGATCTTTCCTAAGCATGTCAAAGGACTGTCATGGAATCTCATCAATTCAGTTCTGGCAGGAGAAACGCAAAGACCCCATCTCAAGACGGTCTCATAAATTTCAAGGCCAACCTCTTCCTACCTAATCTAGCTTTCTTATTTGTTATGCCCTTCGTCTACATTGAACGGCGGATAGATATTCCTGAAGCTTGTGGATTGATGAATAGCTTGTACAGCGCTTTCCTAATACTTTCTCCTATCCAACCACCTGCCACACATTCTGTCTTTCCACGGTGTTTGGTGAAAACCCCATTCACTTCGCGTTGTCACTTCTGATGCATTATAGAGGAAGTCTGGATGACATCTCTGCTTAGTTTACCTCGGTAGAAGCCTGGTCTATCGCTGCAAGCTTTGTTCACTTTGAGGCAAGAACTTTGTGTATGAAGCCTTCCGTGAAGAAGTAATCCAGTCAACGAAGGCAGGGGTGAAAATTGTGTGAGTAGCTCAGGAATGGAATGGTCAGACGATGTACAAGTTGATTAGTGTCTAGATTTTGATTTTGCTGCAATGTATCCAGATACAACTGCGACAGCTTCTTCAAGTATATTTTCGGCACGTTTCAGCTATCCTCAATGGATCCATATACTCGCTCAAAGAACTTTGACATGTATCTCAAATGATCGTGCATCACAACGTTGTATCAGCCGCCCAATCGCCATGTCTAATAGCGATAACCAACCTTTACCCCGGTATATATACCTCTCACCACACATAAAAGCGTATAAGCATTGAAAATAAACCTCCCATCATTTTATATTGATTTTTTCTCTTTTACACACCCAACAGGGCTCCTCGCGTCTCATCCCCGAGCTTGACTCTCCAAAGCTTGTGCTCTCCAAAACACCACATTTCTCCATTTCGTCCGAAGCAGAAATTCGCACATCCACCGTCAATCTGGATTTTGCCGATCAACATTCCACCAGCGTTCCAGATATTGATGCCATCTCCACATCCGGAATACACATTGCCGAAGACATCGCATTTGATGCCATCCGGTGCGCCGGTGTCAGCGTATGCAAAGACACGCCGGTTGGTGAGATAGGGGGAATCGTGCTCCCAAAGCACACTGTAAGCGTAAATAGTCGCTGGGCGGCGGTAATCAGTATTGCCGTCGCCATGGATGAGATCCGTGTCCGTTATATATACGGTGCTTTCATCCGGAGAGAAGCAGAGCCCGTTTGGTCTGCCAAAACCATCTGCAACTACTCGGATATCGCCTGTGGACGGATCGAAGCGATAGACGAACTGGGGCAGGACAGGCTTCGGGCGGAAACCCTGCTCGTAGCCGTAGATGGGGTCTGTGAACCAAATTGAGCCGTCTGAGTGTACAACCACATCGTTGGGCGAATTGAAGGGCCGAGAATGATAGTTATTGAGGAGTGTTGTGGTTTTGTGCGGCCGCTTAGCTTCCATATAGATGAGGCCTGACGGTTCTTTCAACGAGCCTTGCGCGCAAAGGATGAGGCCATCGCGGTAGTTGGTACCGCCATTTGCCATGTAATTACGTTCCGGGCAGCGAACTTTATCACGGGTGAAATCTGAGGGTGAGAAGAACTCGATCTTAGTGACAACAATTTTCTTGTTGCGTGTTGTCGCGGCGTCAGGAGAGGTATCTTCGAGCTGATTTGACGTTATGAAGAGAGTGTTTGTTGGCGGATGAAAGACACCAGCCTCATGGAAGTATGGTGCCCGGTTGTCTTCGATCAGGCACTGGAGGGTGGGATTGGAGCCAAGGATAGAGAGGAAGGAATCGTGATAAATGAGGAAGGGCTTGGGTTGAGGAGCAGTGGGAGATACAACGGATTGTCTGTTACAGGATCAGCGAGGCTTTCTCTGGGTTTTGGGGTCACAATTCATACTGCCATAATGCTTCGCTCTGTCGATTTATGCGCTGTAGATTACGACTTTCATTCCAGGGTTGGTGGTAAGCTCTAGTTTGCGAGCTCGGTGTTCGTTGCGCAGGCGCAGGCCTCTTTTGCTGATGCTGCGGCGCTGGAGAAGATGGCCGCGAATTGGAGGAGGAAGAGGGGCGACTCGACGGTCGGGCGCTTGAGCTGTGTCTCTTGTCGGTAGATTTGGAAGAATCCGAGAAAGAGACTTGGTGGCCGCCTAAGCCTGGAGAAAGCAGGTTACCATCTGATGTCTTGGGTCGGTGGAACAGTGAGTGGTGGGAGGACATGATGCCGCCGTCTGAAGAGGACGGTTGGTGGGGCATCAATTGGCGGGCAGATTGCGCAATCACCGGGATGTGCTCAGATCTGGCAACAGTGCACGCTTGCCAGCAGACGGTGAAGTTGGGTAGATGGACGCAGGGGCAAGTGCAAAGGATGGCAGGAAGCACGAGCAGAGGCACCAGCAGCATCCGCATACGGCATAGACGTACCTTTGCTGGACCTGCTGCGCAGATTCTTGTTGGCGGGCGCGTCCTCGGCGTAGTGGTGCCTCTGACGTGAGTAGCGGGGGAAGATGGCTTGAGAGAAGGAACCAAGGCTAGGCATTCCCTCTGGAAGGCTGCTGAATATGTGCATCTCAACTCTCCACGGGCGGCACTGGGTGCTTGGTGCTTGGACTGATTGCGATGTGGAAGATGGAGGCGCTGCTTTGCTCCTCCGAGAGATGCGCCCGGTCTTTGTACAATTCGCTCCGTCCATCCTACACGGCTCCCTGCTGCCGGTCCCCTTCACGCACGGCATCAGCGTCCCTCTGCCCAGCACGATCGACCGCCTGACTTCCGAAAGCCAAATCGCATCGCATGCCACAGGCGAGACAAATGATGCCTCTGAGCAGACTAGCTACCCCTAGCTACCCCTAGCTACCCGTTGCTGCAAAGCCGCCGTTGCGAACAGGCCGCTGGAGCTGCTTGGCTGCTTGACATCCCGCCCTGATCGCCGTTCGTCATTGCGGCACAAACGCTCCAACCAGATTTGGACTCGGAATGCCACGATGCCAACGGAAGCATACCGAGCTGCAAGGTGGCCAGATCATTATTATTGTTGAAACGCAGGTGGGTGTCTCGACGTGTGATGCGTGCAGTGCGAGTGACGCGAAACGATGAGAGATCCCAATACGTCCAAGCATCTAGGCATCCTGTGCTCCCATATGCCAGCGCCGCACTCGGACGTTGTGTTGGTAGAATCCTGGCTGGGTAGCCAGCCAAAAGGTATCCAGAAAGTCCCGAAAGTTACATGCTGTCTTCCCTCCACCGCGATCTTACTCTCTGCCACCCTTCCTTCTCGTTCAGCCCGCCGCGGTGCTCCATGCCCAAGCCCCGCTCCACCCATTCTTGACTGCCCATCTCACTCAGCCTGCTCAGGGCTCGGGAGAAGGCAAACCTCTCTTCATCTCCGGAAAATGTGCTGCTGCTCTTCAGCATGCTCATGCTCATCCCCAAGTCGTCCATCATCTGGCGCATCACATCGTCCACGTTCTCATGATCCTTCGGATGTTCCAATGACCCTTTCTGTCGGCCATCTGCAAGCGCCTCATCCACCTCGTCGTGGGACATGAAAAGCTGAAAGAGAGGCACAGCGCTCGTCAAGACCAGCTTGGCACGGCTTTCGTAGACGGCATCAATGAATGTGATGAATCGCCTGGCTAGATCCCTCTCTCTGTGCGTCATGCCTGGTACGTTGGTGATGATGAACGCATGATACGTCCTCGTCAGCTCCAGATAATCCGCAGCACCAGTGGCTCTCCCAATAATCTCATCGAAAGTGAACATTGCCGCATCGCCGCTTGCTTTAGGTACCTCAATGTTTCTGCCCCAGACTTGGTGTGTAGCTTTGTGCGGTGGATTCCTATCAAAGTCCCCAAGAAATCGAAACCACTTGTCCGCATGACTAATGGCTGCCTTGTCCAGAGGGTGATGATACACACCGGAAGGTGGCCTTGGGATCTTTCTGTAATCTGTGGTAGAGTCCAAGTTGAGCACTCGAAGGCTGGTCTTGAGCAGATTTATACATGGTATGAAAGACTCCCGTTGTATGCCGTTCTTGTATAAATCATTAGGGTGTCGGTTCGAGGTAGTGACTAGAACCACTCCATGAGACATGAGTGCCTCGAACAGACCCCTCAATATCATTGCGTCCGCAACGTCAGTACACTGAAATTCATCGAAACAAAGAACGCTGCCTTTCTCCGCAATATCAGCAGCGACATATTGTACAGCGTCAAGATCCGTTCCATGTTTCATCTTCATCGCGTGAAGCCTCTTATGTACATCCTGCATGAAATTGTGAAAATGAATACGTGTTTTGGAAGTTATATTGTGCGGTAATGTATCGTAGAACATGTCCATCAACATTGTTTTCCCACTACCCACATCACCAAACATGTAGAGACCTTTAGGGAGATTTGCCGGGAGTTGTGTACGTTTTTGGGGAGGCCTGCGGTGGAACAGGGAGCTGATCAGGGAGCGAGATGGGGGTCTGAGGGACTCCAGACTAGGATGCACAACTTTGGGAGCGTGATAGTCTTTCAGCATGTCATGGAGGTCGTGGAGACTCTGAACGATTCCACGCTGATGCTCATCATCTCTGAGTTGCCGAGAATGTACACGTTCGTCGTACTCATTTAGGGGTCCCCAATTGTCGGGATTGGAATGTTCCACCGTGGCAAGCCTCCTCACGTTCTTGAGATGTGGCTGTTGGAGATAGGCATGCTTTCTTTGAACTTCCTGCTGCTGGCTTTTCCAAATACTGCAACGTCTTAGCCTTGAGGTGCAGCTAAGAGCTCGACAGCAAACAACACAGAGCCGTTCAGGTCGCCTTGATCGAGTGGGCTGCCGGAGCTCGCTCAGAGCATATCGTAGACCGGTGAAACGGAAGGATGGTTGCATAACGGGGTTGACGATTCAGGGTTTTTTGAGACATGCATGACATCGTATCTGAATAGGTCTGAACGGTGCTTGAGTGTCAGCAATGTTATAAGTCACGAAACTTTGACAGCTTTTCTTCGGCCGATGCAGACCTCTCCAAGGCAGTTGACCTCCGATGGTAGGGCGCCCGGATGAGATGCTAAGGTTGGGGCCATGTGGTCCTTCCTAGCCGCCATATTAGGCCCAGAAGCTTCCGCTTTAGGGTGGGTTTGGGGGACTCTCTTAGGGCAATTGAGCCGCCCCACTTGTCTAAGGCCTCCACGTCCAATATCCTCAGCTCCCAAATTATGATTCCATTTCGAGAGGGTAACAAATCATGATGACCGATCATAACACTCGCTGTCTCTGGCCTCGACAGCATCATATCATATTCATAGACGATGCAATACATGGCCCCTCTGACTTGGAGCTCTTCCACCCACCTTGAAGCAACATTTGACCTGCTCTCTGACCAGGCACCTGGAAAGCCATTGACCGTTCGCCCCGGGATTCAGTGATCTTAATTGTTGGAAAGAGCCTGATCATGCCGCTCCCCAAAGGCCTGCCGACGCCCTCAAACCCCTCTGCTTCCGGAACGACCTTCTATGGCTCCGCAACGATCAATGCTCCCGCAAGCATAGTCTGGCAGAAATTGCTTGACTTCTCCGATTATACCTCGAACACATTCACCCCTGTCGTAGAATTCCCATCCCTTTCCTCTCACCCTCTCCAGCCGGGCGACCAAGGAAGTCTCGATGCATATGTTGGCGCTAACGATGAATCTGCGCGACCAACGAAAGTGCAGATTACTTTGGTGGATGAGAAGAATCACAAGTTCGGGTGGAAGGGATTGGGGCTTCCGACTTGGGCATTGAGACCGGAGAGGGTACAGGAGGTTGTAGATCTCGGGGACGGGCGGTGTGAGTATAGAACTTGGGAGACTATGGGAGGGCCGGGTGCTATGGTGGTGAACTGGATGATGGGTACGAAGTTGGATAAAACGAACAAGCGGTGCGGAGGAGATTTGAAAAGGATGGTCGAGGAGGGAAATGTGGCTCCTGAATCCTGCATGGTGACAGCTGTGGGTAGATGAGTGCAGAAAATCAAGCAGCGAGGGACAATCAAGGACCAAACTGTGAATTCTTCAACTGTAACTTTGGACGACTCATGATAAACCTGATACGTAGTTGGACCATAGACAAGTACCCAGGACACCATGCTCCACACGCGCCATGCCCTTTAAATGCTCCTTCACATGCTCGGACATCTTCATGAGGATTGCAAGGATGTAAAGTCCGGCCCCCAAACGGTCAGCGACATACTAGTCCAAAGCCCGTGAGACAGCAAGACAGATCTCAAACCTAGGTGGCCAGCCCTAATAACCTCCGCATAGATAGTGGAGACCACGGTCTTCCTACGATCCCATATCCAAGTAGCCCTCCGCCCATTCGTGCGGCACCTGGATCAGACATAACCGACATATAGTGTCAGCTTTGGATTCCTACTCAACGCCATGTACAAATCTCGATCACTCAGCATGCTGATGTACTCATTTGTTGGTTCGTCCTTGTATTTAATCATTATCTCATCCTGAACCTTTAATCGGTCTTGCAGTTTGTCCTTCAATTGTTCGAAGCTGATTTCGCTAGGCACCCTTATCGCTATCAGATCGTCCTGAAAGTTGACCTTGATCTTGAGCGCTCCAGATGCATTTACATTGGTAGTAGAGTTATTAGGAGCAGACGAGCTACTAGAAGCTTGTGTGATGGTAGATGGTTGAGGTTTGACCGCATTCTGATACTGGTATTCTGGTTGATTGCGGTAATGCTGTCCTTGTGTTACACCGTTCGTCGAGCCTTGGCTTCTCTGGTGGATGACCTTGTGTTGTGGTGGGCCCATTGAGCCGTAGCCGTTTGCGCCATTTATTTGTCCCCGGGATGATTGCCTGGATGCCGTGCGAGACAAGCTGCCTGTGAATGATGATTGTTGCGATCCACTGGAATGACGGTAGTCTTCTGTCACCCGATCTGGATCCAACTCATGGTCTCCTTCGCGAGGTGCGAACAGCTCTCGAACAAGCTCGCATCTAGAGATATATGGCGGGAGCGCAAGGAGCTCATGAACATACTGATTGAGACTTTCTCGCCGGCCATTCGATATTGCATCTGTTACGTATGTGACTGGTCCGGGCATAAAAGGTAGTAGTCGTTTACCGCCAGGAGGGGTGATTGACTCTCTTTGGAATTGTTGCAGCAGAGCGATTTGGAAGTCATAGAACTTCTGGTAGATTCGAGAAAGTTCCCAGTGCGATCCATTTTCCATTTGACACTCAATAATATACCAGTACTTGTCGTTTTCGAATATGTACCGAGGTATTGACGCAGATATCGGAGCCAGTAATTGACGCTGCGATCGCTGCTCGTAACCGTTCTGTGTAGTTCTCGAATGTTGACGCTGGTGACCACCATGACCACCTTGGTTCTGCTTTGGCAATCATCAGCGATTTTTTCGTCTAGATCATCTTACCGGACACCTACATAAGGGCTGCCATTGGATTGGTTATACGATTGATTTCCATTGTTAAGGCTCATCCTCTCCAAATCTTTCTGCATTGAACCCGTATTTGCGGTTTCGAATTTGCCTAATGTGATACTACTGTTTTTGTAGTCTGCGGCCATCTTTTTCCATTCCTCAACCTTTGGCACTCCTGCCCTTGCCACGGCGCCCTGAGCATCGGGTACCGCCTTTCCAGTGGACATATCTCTTATCTCAATGAATGATACCGGTATGAGCCCTGGACCTCCGAGTCTTCCAATAGGTTTCGCTACGAACCATTCAGGATTCGATTGCGCGATCACAATGATAGCTTCACCCTCCTTTGCCTCGAGTTCGTCCGGTCTTTCAGCGCTAAAGTTGTACTGTACGATCCCGTAGACCATCGCCCCGGAACCTCTCCCCATGCTTGACATTCTACTGTGTCCGAGCTTTCTCGTATTACTCGTTGAATCCTGAAAATTGTGCGTTGATTTTTCAGAGTATCCAGAATCATGCGACTGGATAACATTGCTTGCGCCTGACGTCGCGGAGCCCCCACTCTCTCTTTCGGTCTTCCCAATGTTCTCAAAGTACGAGACCGGGACCAAACCTCGAGCACTCGGTATCAGTGGATTACACGCTTCGTACCAATTTGGATCGTTCTCCCTGCTGATCACATGGAAGAAATCGCCTTTCGCAAAGCCTAACTCTTGGGTGTTCTGTGGGTCCGGGTTGTAGTCATATAGGGCTTTGATGACCTAGGGTGAGCAAGCACCCGATCAGCCACCGTTTCGTCCCTCCAGCCTAAAGCAGCAAACAATATACAGGACGTGACATACCCTCTTCGGCGCTTGTATGGCGATGGCGGACTTTGGTGTGATTGAATTATGCAAAGGTCTGCTGTCCAGCTTTTCGCCCTTGATTGAGCGTCTGATGGCCTATGGGAGACAGTGAACACGGGCAGATGGCAAAGGGGGCTTGCATGAAAGCGTACCTTCATGTCTGGGTGTTTGCGGGTAGGGTGAACTGTCTGACCTTTGTGGCTGCAAACTTTTCTTTGTCCCTGCGTCTCTTGTCCGGACCAACCTATAGTGATGGCCAGGGACTGCAATACGATCGTCATGCGCACGTAGCAGTATGATGGCCCGAATGGAATGCGGGTGTCGCGGGTTGGTGTGGTGGATGGAGGATACAGTAGTTGACTCTGCCTTGCGCAGATCAGCGGGCGCGATGGGCGATGGGCGATGGTGTGGGCACTGGGATTGAACTCGAGGATGTTCAAGTGTTCTAAGTTCCCTTTGGTGGCTGGCGTCGGCAAAGTCAAAGAGGGGTCCGGTGGCCTCGTGCTCTCCCGCCCGACTTTAGCAGGGATTCTCCGTTATCGATAAAACATTTGCGCTACATACAGGGGAATTGATATTGATTTACAGAATGAAATAAGCAGATGGTATCAGTCGTGGACCGAGGTCACAAGGCAGCACCGGCGGAGTCAGAGACTTCTGCGAGATCGTGCGTTTATTTTTGGAAGCCTCTGGAAGGCCTTGGTTTGGTCGATTCGGGCAAGGCTCATCATGCAAGAGCCGCAGGGCGATTGGATCAGCTGCTTTCACCAACCGGTGCGAGGAATCCTGCCTGTGCACGCAGGACCACACTGCAGCAAGAATCACGAGGAATGACGACTTTCGACTTTCGCGAGGCCAGTCGATCCCCAGAGGTGTTTGGTCCGCGACTATTCACTATTCTAGCCATCATGATGGCAGACGGTCGATTGGAGGAAAGGTCGGAGGAAACGTCGTTACATGGCTGCTAGTGGCAAACATCGCATTTGTGCCTGCCTTTCTACATGGGGCAAAGAGGCATGGTCCTGTCCGGTCACTCAGCCTTGTTCAAGCAACCTTACTCTCACCTCGCCTCAGTCAGACACAAATCTTCCGAAGGAAAGGAGCTCTCCTAGCACTGTGCCGCCGAGGCATCACCCCCAGATTTGACGTACGTCTCATCACTTGCACTGTCCCAAGTCAATCACACGGAATACTCGCAATAAAGAACACCCGTACAATTTGTAAGTGCCAAGGGAAGAAGCATTCGGGAGAGACGTGATGATGCAACTAAAGAACCCCGTTGACTGGGTCAAAGGATTAAGCTTACAGAAGCGATTGACACTCCCCACCTCTTCGACCCCGATGCCTTGGTATAAAGTAGATACATTCCCTGCCTTCAAGCGACTGTTTGCACATCCTACCACTCCTCAAGTCGTCGAGTCGGACTCTGCATCAGAAATGATGGACCCGGTCATCGAAGGACCGACTCCAAAACCTATCAACCCTCAACTTTCTTGTCCTCTATTCACACGTATTCCCGGAGAAATCCGCAACTCCATATTCGAGCTTGCTCTCACTTCCTTTGATGACAAGCAGAGGCCTTACAAAAAGAGTGCCTATTACTACAGACCTGACCATCGCTATGCTCAAAAGATTGACACCAATCTCCTCCTGACTTGCCGCCGTATTCATGCTGAAACGGAGACCATTCCCGCCTGTATCAATGAGATTGTGAATTGGTGCCATAGATCTCCACCCGATGCACTCACAATGTCCTCCTATATGGGGAACGAACCCGGTGCTGTAAGACGCTGTCAGCAGTCTGCAAACCTACATCTGTTCAGGCAACAATGCTGTTTGGAAGGCCATTTCAAGTACCTTACGCCCAAGTTGAAGCATTTCCCCAACATCACCCGTCTCAAGATCACATTGCGCCACACCGATTGGTGGTGGGTCTGCTTACCCATTTAAAGCCCCCGCCTTGGAGACTAATACAAGGAATAGGTATTGGGAAACCGGAGTGCCAATCGACTTAGAACCAAAACGCTGCGGTAGACCTTCAGCATGCAATCCCAAAGCGAGACCCTCAGATCCATTTGAAAGGCATTCCTGGGGCTACCAATTCAGCAAAATCAATCGGCTGAAGGAATTCCATCTAGAGCTCGAGACCGTTGAGCAAAAGAAGAACGAGCTTGACGCTATCGTGGCGCGCGCATCTGGCTGGGAACTTCCTTTGGGTGATGGAAACGTTCTCGTTTTGAGTTCAAACAAGACAACAAGGACCGGGTGGGTTGGACATCCACTAGGTGAGATCCGGCGGAACTCCCAAATATCATGTGCTCCGGGCTACCAAGCTAACTTTGATGCCGTAGGACGTAAGGAAGAGGAAAAAGAATTCGATCGGGCTGATGACGCTGATGAGACTTACATCGATCCGGGGACCGCCGACCAAGTAGCCGAGGGTCACATTGAGGACATCTCTCAGAATGTAGCAGCTGGCGCTCCGGAGCTCGAGCAATCCGCCGACAGCCAGCGTGCTGAGGCCCCCTCGACCCTGGAACCGCCCCCCAAACCCCCCAGTGCAAAGCAGAGACTAGTAGCCGATAGTGTGAGATTTATCGACGAGCATTTGGAGCCCAGTGTTGAGGACGACTCGCAGCGTATGACCTACTATGTTGTGACACTGACATGGAATGCAAGAGCGGCGATACATCAGGATGACCGATAGACCTTGCGGTCTCATTGTTCAGAAGGCACCAATGGATAGTCGATATCATTTCCACAAACCCATGAGCCATGAGCTCCTCCAGCTTCACTCCCACATGCAGCTAGCCTTCAAAATATGAAAGAAACCGTTTCGTCCATCGTCCATACATCTAATCAATTGCAAACCCACCTCATCTCCGCCAACGTGCCTCTCTTCACCTCCACCACTCCACCCCCCCAACCCTCCCATCTCCACCGGGTGCCACCCTTCCAAACAATCCCGGACTAGCATCCAAATCCTCCCCCTTGCACCCCACACACGTATCCACCACCACGGCCTCCACAACCTGCCCGCTCCCTGGATTACGGATTTTAATGCGAGAGAAGCATTTCGGGTTGGCGTTCGGGTTGGCGCCATTAGCCATCATGGGGATGGAGAGGGCGACGATGTTGTCGGAGGGATTGCTGAAGGCACCGCATGAGCCGCGGCCGGGGTCGTAGTAGGTTAGGTCGCCGGGGTAGGCGGTGAGGGGGGTCGCAAGGAGGGGGAGGAGGTAGAGAGGGTGCATTTTTGGTGGTGGGTGGATTTGGTGGGGTGGGAGGATGGAGTGCTGAGGATTTGGATTGGTGTGAAGGGATTTGATAGGAGAGGGGGATGAAGGCACTGGATTCGAGAGGAATCGAAATTGAGTATGTATGAGATGATAGGGGTTTCAAGGTGCGAACGATGAGAGGTAATGTTCTGCAAAGTCTTAAGCAATGGTCCCAACCAACATGCTTTTCAACCTGTATCGCCACATTCTCCACTCATACGATCATCTGAAAAGCACGCAATTCGTGAAACGAGAAAATTCAAATAGATCAGGACCAAACGCGTCCTAGGAAGCCTTCTTTGGAAAATTGCGGCAAGTCCGAATTGATGAGGTTTTGCTGCCCAACAATTTCAATTGGCCTCTATACAATGTCGCAGACACACAGAAAAATACGATGCATCACATTGAGGGAAGTATGAAACACCAACGAGGTTCTGGCAAGCAATTCATTTCAAAAAAAGTTGGTGCATGTGTCAGATCTCATGCCAATATTTGTGCTAATTGGAAGATAATGATTTGAATGATTTGTTTCAGGGGTCTCTGAAAACGAGGCAGTCTGTCATTTAGGGCAGAGCTCTTGAGGGGCTGATTGCTGGTGACAGATGCTGTGTCCAGGACCTCGATTTCCCCCTGAAGCTTATGGATTTATGTGAATCTTCTGACTCTGACTGCCACGCCATAGCTTCGTGAAACAACTTAGTCAAGCCAACCACCATTGCTCATCGATGATTCATTATCCCGTCAATATCGTAATGTCGTTGTGGGACTGATGACACCGGAACAAGTGAATGCGCTGCTGACAGTCCCCTCGTTGCTGGAGGATAGATTGCACAGCGGATATGTTTGAAGTCCTAAAGATTAGTAATTTGACGATTTGAGGACGAAGCACCTAGTGGCGCGAAGGGTTATGTTAAAAGGAAATTGTTGCAAGCTTAGCCAATGCAACAAGGGCAAGCGTGGAAGGAAAAGTATAAGATGAGGAGTCTGGGTATCTCGCTGATGCTTTGCTCGAGGCTCTTGAAGTAAAAGCAAGAAGGATTCGTAAGGGGAAGAGGATAGAGAGAGTGGCGCGAGAGTTGGGTTAGCGTCATATCTGTCCCTTGATATCGACTGTTTTGAACGCAGCGTTTCGGGCAGGCTCGAAGAATCGCAGGGCTTTACCGGTCAGCAGCCTTACTTCGCCTTCGCGTTCTTCCAGGAAGGATTGACCGCCGCGGTCACATATGAAGCGTGCGCTCTCATCATCCGATTCGAAGCCGAGCTCTTCAGTGAAGAAGCGTAACTTGATGTCAGACTTGTACCTGAGGATTCTATTAGCTTAGAGGTCTGGAACGTGGGTGCGTTACTTACGATAAGCAGATGTTAGATAATGCGGCAAGACGCTCGCGAGCCACGAACATATCCATTAGATATGCGCCCATGTTAGGTGTGTCAAGGTAGAGCTGGAAGAAGCGATGATAGTTTCCCAACGCAAGAGCAGAACGAGTTTCTAGCGCATGTTTCACAGCGGGATCTTTCTTCTCCTCTGGTGTCAAATCTGCTAAGACATCGTTCATGTCGGTTCGATTGCAAGTATGGATGAAATAAAGAATACGATAAGCTTTGAACTCTTCGGGATGCCCTCCAAGATGTTGCGAATGCAGTGCACGCAGTTGCGTCTGGCACTGGTTATACTCACCCAGATCCCCCTTTTCTAATGCGATCCTAGCGTGTATTTCGTAAACGTTGACAGTAAAATCAGTTTTGACATGCTGGACCGTCAGATCTTGACGGAGAGACTTGAACTGGTCACAGATGTATGAATAATTATTCTCCTTCTTCCATTTCTTCTTCAGAAAATCCAGAGTCTTCTCTAGCACTACGAGTGGGCGTACAGTATCCGGATTTGGGGCTGACGTGAGCCGGAAGTACTTCTTCTCCAGATCCTGGCACCGACCGACAACTGGGCCTTGGTCCTGATCCGGAGCTGGGACATTGGCTTTGGAAGGCATAAATGGCTGTCGGGACATATTTCCGGGTTGGCTATCTTCGAAGCGCTTCTTCCGGTTGGCCTTCTCGTTGTGAAACTTACTTAATCCTTTTCCATTTGTGTCATTACGCTGCCGCTTGTCAGGATGGGAGATTCGGTCCTCAAACACGTTATGATTGTTAGTAGCAAGGCGCCATGGTGGTACCTTTTCCTGGATTTGCTGTACAGGATCCTGATCGGCGATTTTTCGCTTCTTCGAGGAAATATCAGCGCTGTTCCGATTAGTTTCTCGTATGCTCAGTGGAGTAACACCGTCTCCCCAGGATGGGATTTGGTGCATTTGAGCAGCTTTTGTGTGTTCGTCTAAGATCATATGCTGCGGCAAGGGTAAATTCGCCCACTCGACGACGTATAGAGCACTACTTTCCACTGCATTTGAGATGACCTCCTTCAATTTGATCTCCATCTCTTCTCGGCTTATGTCCGGTACACGATTCTCTGAGGCAAAAGCTCTTTGTACGTAAAGCCTTACAGAGTCAGGCCATTCGCGCTTTGACTTCTCCCCATCTGTTGGAGTATTTGCTGGTGCTGCTGAGGATGGTGCTGCTTTTGCCGAGTCATCAGGTCTTACAAAGGCTCGCCTAGCGGCGACAGAGGTATAGGCAGGATTTACTGTTTGAAAGTCAGGACACATTCAATAGATAAAATGAGTAACAGATGACAGGAAGACAGTGAACGCACCAGACATTGGTTAGATCTCATTCAGGTCTGGACCTAAGCTCAGTGAAGTGATAACAGTAGACGGCCAAAGAGGTAGAAGCGAATAACAAGATCTCTGAGGAGTTCACTATTGTGATGTCAGACCATTACCATCATGTGCAGAGTTCGTGTTGAGAACGAGAGAATGAAAGTCATGAAAGTGAAGGAGGATGGAATGACACGGTGCTAGATACAGCCAAACCTTAAAGAGTTAGGCTGCATCTACTGGTTCTAGAATATCGGAGCTTCCGAAAATCGTCACCGCCAGACATCCATGTGGACGCCGGGACAAAACCATGAAAGTCTCACTTCTGATGAAGCCATGATACTGAATGTTCCTTCAGTCTCTGGATCTCACCACCGCTCTCCGGCCTTCTCTGCTTCCAGATGAGGCTTTACTATTTGTGCAAGATGCAGTCGGCTTGTATGAAGGGTACAGCTTACAGGCGCCTTAGTAGAGGGGAAGACAGGTCTCAAGTCCGGGCTGACGATTTTGTCTGAACAGGAAATCGAAAATACGAGGCTTTCAGAGTGGCCACGCGTACTTGACCACTCACAGAGCATGCTATGTGGACAATCTCGAGCCTAGGAAAAGCTCCGTTGCTGTGGAGCTGAAGAGTGTTGATAAGTATGAGTTCTATGTGAGAAGTGAGAGTGTTGCATTGTTTTCAGAAGCTATACTGATAGTGCATCCAGGCGGGATTCCTTCGATCTTCTGCCAAAATCACATTCCACCCCAAGGCTGCCAAACGTCCGTTCATCCAGAGCCAAAGTCAGTCGACGGTACTCCATCCCAAGATAGCAATACACTCTCCTTCTCGGAGCTCCAACTCCTCTCCTGTATATCATGGCACTAGTCCGCCCACGCACCCGAATTCGGGATCCAACACCCCAAGACCAAGTAACGCGACTTGGGTTTGCATTATCTGCTCTTTCGCCAACCCAGTACCTTCCAATTTTGATCCAGCCACTGCAAATTCACATATGCCACTCCCGCCCTGCTTGAGTTGCGGTATCAAACCATCATTTTCGCACGTACTGAAGGCAGCCATTACTAATTTAGCCGGACGACGGGATAGCCCATCCACCACCCCAGCTCCCGCGCAGCCACTTTTGGAAAGCCACAATCAATATACTGACGGTCTCAATGATGGATATAGCGAAGCATTATCAAGCCATATATCTGCTCTGCCACAGTCGGCAGGGGTTCACTGCCCTAGATGCACCTTCTCGAACCATCCGTCATTGTCGGACTGTGAAATTTGCGGACTCTCTCTCCTGTCGACTGAGACGGAATCGATTATGAGCCAAGGAGATTACGTAGGGAGAGCTGAATCTCCGGGACCAAGCTTGGACGTTTCAAGCAAAGGTCTTGAAAACGACTCAGAATGTATAAAGTTCTCCTTCCGAGCAGGCGGTGAAAAGATCTTTCACGAGAGACTGAAAAGCGCAATGGTACAACGCAAATGGCTCCTACAGAATGCTCCCCCAGTCCCAGACTCGTTCTCCCGAACTAGTGACGGACACGTCAACTCTTTGTATGATGGCCAAGCCCGACCGCCAGCGGAACGCGCGAGGACAGTTGGTATTGCTGGCCTTGAGCGCCAAGGTCTCGAACTTCGTAAAAAGAACGAAACGGTGATCGGCTCTGCTTTTGAGGATCTTGACGCCCTCATGGCTTCAGCGAAAGAGATAACCGCACTTGCGGAAAGTTTTGCGAAGAAATCCGACAATAGCTCAGCAGATGCCAACCAGCTTATTGCAGAGAGTGCCCAGGCCATAGACATGGTCACGACCAAAGACATGCTCGGCTCCAGCGTGGGATCGGAGTCGCTCTATCTTTCCGAGATGTCCAGGAATCTTGCTGAATTCTTGACCGACGACGCGAAAGGCATACTGCGGAAGGAAGGTGGCATCATGAGTCTTGTGGACCTATGGGCCGTCTTCAACCGCGCCAGGGGTGGCGTCGAGCTGATCAGTCCTTTAGAATTTGAGAAAGCAGCCCGTCTGTGGGAGAAGTTGTCACTGCCAGTGAGGCTTCGCCAGTTCAAGAATGGGTTGCTTGTGGTCCAGCAAGCAGATCGTACGGATGACAAGACTATAGCGCAATTGCTTCCTTGGCTACAGGAGCTACATTTGTTGCCACCTGCTAGTGACATTCCGTGGGAATACGAGGCATTTGGAAGAGGGATCACGGCTCAGGAGGCAGCCCAGCGCTTTGGATGGAGTGTGGGGATCGCTAGTGAGGAGTTGGAGATGGCGGAGGAGAAAGGAGCACTTTGCCGTGAGGAAGGGGTGGAGGGATTACGGTTCTGGGAGAATTGGATCGAGGAAGATCGTAGTGACGAGAACGCTGATGATGGTATCAATGTCGAGCCTGTGTATGATCTTGACCTTGTACTGAAGAACATGGAAGATATGGGACTTTTCTAGTTGACGGCCGTTATGCATGCACGATTCTATTATATATGATGGACGAAGAATTATTGACATTGGTGTTTTCATTTCGTGCTATTGATTTCATGGTAGCTTGAGCTTTCTTTTGCCTGTCAATTTACAAGATAGAGGGTAGGGAGCTTCAGGCTACAGATTTGCAATCCTTTCCCCAAAGGGCTTTGTTAGCCAATAACTTGCACGGTGTGAGCAAAAATTGCTCGCTACCCAAGCGTATTAATGTGAAGCTAGGGGTAATCCCAAGGGACGAGAGGTGAAACTCGAAAAGCCACCACAGCAAATGCCAAGTGGTAGCAAGCAAGATTGCACTTCCACCTATAAGCCAGATGAAGTCATCAGTGAAAACGTACCAGCCCTACCCAAGCACTCATTCTAATCGGCCTTTGATCTTCTAAGCTGACACACTCACCTCCTATGGTGGTCTTCCAGCTGTGGATAGGGACTCTTTTGGCTACGAGCCTGGTCTCAGAGATCCAAACTCTGGTGGAGGGCCCGGAAGCTGCTTGCTGACTGCTCCTTGAACAACAGAGAGCAGTCCTTGATCGCTACGAAGAATTCGGCAAATGCAACTCAACGCGGGTCAGGTATGTCAAATAGGCACTTACGCACCGCTCAGCATTAGCGTCGGCTGCAGCTGCAATAGGGCTGGATTATTTGCATGATGCGGTGAGCAATAGATACTCCAAGTGAATAAATCAAGCCATTCGTGGGAGTGATAGGCATTGGGGGAGGTGTGTGCGCGTAGCTGAGCAAAGGATAAAGTCCTCTCGGGTGCCTTTCGTTCTCAGACCGTGCTCAAGCTGCAACGATATTTGGTAGAGTCTATTTCTTCGTCGCAACGCTCACCTTAGCTGCAGGAGAGCTGAATCCCCCTCGAGCCCTAGTATAGGGTACTCTGCGGTGAGCACGGAAAAAGGGCGCAGCGGCTCATGGATGCATGGGATGCAACCTGAAGATCTGGAAATGCATGTTCGAAGGATTGAGAAGGACGACAGTGGAAACAAATAGCGAATGGGATGTGAAACCGTTGACAGCCTTGCTCCCACGATCCTTTAAAAGGCTGAGCATGTCAAGACGGTACCTGCTTTACTGAGAACATCAGGCCACCTCGTAAGCAACGGTCCGTGGCTCGCGTGGGAGGAACTTGGTAGCGAATAGCATGTTACGGATCGAACCGCTGTCGATCTCGGCCACGAGGTCTCGCGAGGCTGGTGATGCTGTGCGTAACGCGAGGGAGGACAGGCATACTGATCAATTGAGCCAGCAAGCTAGCGGTGCTGTTTAAGCTCAATCATGGCCTCGGTGACTTTGACAGTTCCGCGATTTCGTGGAGGACGTGCCGGATGTCAGAAGTATGCCCTGATAGCCAGTGGGTGAACTTCATCACAACCGTGGAGCGCTTGTCCTGTGATACGACCTTGGCCACGTTCTACGCAGCGCTTGAGCGAGCGCCAACGCATGACATGAAGCAGTACTCGAAAGCAAGATTCATTATTAATGATGTGAGGTGAAAAGTGTGCTGAAAACCCTCATACTCAACAGCCACGGCAACAGCCACGGCGCGTACGGTGGAAAGCGACCAATGGAATATTTCCGTGTTTAACGGCGCATTGTCGGAGTAGGATGGTCTCAAGTGTCATCTGATGGTGTACTTGGTGCGCTCTTAGCTTCACTGATGGGATTCGCATTGACTTGTAGCAGAGATCCTGATGGTGGGGGGGCACGGTCATCTGCACTCCGCAGACGAAGGGTCGAAAAACCCCACACAGACTTCGCCATCGTCCAGTCGGACGTTCGTCGCAGGCGGTACGTACTCCATGTGCGGAGCAGCAGCGTTATATACACCGAGGTTGTCGCAGGTGTGTCGGCGGGTTTGTCGACGTAGTTCGTAGTGATAGCATGGCCTGGCAATGCAAGCAGTGGGATGACATAGGAACGCTGCGTGCTAGAGCCTTCACGAGGAGGGTCGCTTCGCAGAATGAGTGGATGGAAGTTGGTGGAAGACTCCTCTGATGTGCCTAGTGAGAGGGCATGCGCTTGCAGCGAATCAGATGGGCGCGATCATCGAGCGATCGAGTGGGTTGCCTTCGCTCTAAGCCTGTCCTAAGCCTGTTCAGCGTGTGGTGCGAGATGATTGTGCGCCACCCCTACCCGCGGAGTAGAGTACTAGCCTGAAGGACGCTGCCCGCACTTCTTTCCGGCCACACCCTAAAAATGATGCGCTAGAAGTACGGCGACCTCGCTGTCAACACAATCCCTCTATTGCTCTGCCTGTCCTTCGCCTCCATACCCTCAAACCAAGCCTCTGCTTGCTCTCTTTCCACCAGACACCGCGGCCTCGGGCGTGATATCGGACTCACTCTCTACTACCGTCCTGCGATGAAAATGGACCTCTAACCTACCTGTAGTTGTCATCGGTTCGATTTTCTGACCCTTTCGTGCAACCTGCTGGAACTCTGCCTCCATCAATGCACCTGCGATCAGCCGTCTCTCATCATTTTCACACAGACCAAGCTCCAGAGTAAGGACGCCTCTATCATTATGCCCGCAAGAATAGCCCAATCACAGTCGATACGAAGCAGTAAGAGTAGCTCAAGCTCAGACTACAGCGATGGCTCGGATCACTCTGCCAGCACCGCACCAACCGACCACAGTCACCGCCCATCAATACAACAGTACCAGCCATCTGGCAATCCCTATGAGAAGAATGTCTGGGACCTACCACAGTATGACTATGCAGAGCCGCAGGCCTCGATAGAGACCTATGTCTCAAGCATCTCAACAGATGACTGTGAAAATGATGATCAAGTGCCTCCCTTTGGCATACCGGATGATGGTGAAGAGGCCGTTGCTCCCAAAGTGCTCGCAGCATCCCCTCAGGAGTTCGCCGGCTACTTCCCCTCGACGCAACGACTCTGCATAAGACACGATGACTCCACTATGGATGGTAACATGAATCTCCGCGTCGACACCAAAGCTCGCACGTATGAAGGACCAGATATAGACCTTACACTGTTTCATTTGCGCATGCATGACCTCAAGCGTCGAGAATTCTCGCTTCGCCGGTACTGCAGAGACTCTGGTCGAGAAATTTGCCACTCAAGTAGGAATTACAGCAAGCCATCAGTGATCACAAGACCTGGTCTGCAAAGATCCATGAGTAGCGCCTTGTCCAGTCTACGATCAAAGCCTGATGCTAAGACTTCAACGGTAACAAGCCCGAAAAGGCACGATTCAGGCTATGACTCGATGCATGAGGATGAGATCGATGATGAAGCCGAGATCTTGTCGCCAAAGGGTTCGGGTAGCATTTCCATTCCGACGAATACGACAAAATTGGAATTCTCAAACTACGCCCACCTTGAGGTCAAACGTCGGGGTACCAAAGCGTCGAAAAGATATGAGTTTGAGTACTGGGGCTCGATGTACGCGTGGAAGCGGATTTCGGTTTCATCCGGTAATTTCAAAGAGATCTCGTATCACCTTTACAACACTAAAACTTCGGCCTCGCTGGCGCACATTGTGCCCGTCCCGCAAAGCAGCTCTGATCTAAGGGAAGAGAGCGCCAAGGGAGGATGGGTTCCTCCCTGCGCTATGATGTTGGAAGAATCAGTAATCGGCAGCTCCACTGACCTTGCAGAGTAAGTCTTCAGCATGTGGTTCACATCTAGAATCGTGGATTTTTACTGATTATGATCAGTGTCATCGTTGCCTCTGGTCTGATTGCTCTCGTGGACGATTGCATCAAGACTAGATGGCACCAAACAAGTCACGCTCAGATGGCAGTGCCAGTGCTGAGTAAATCTCCACTCAAGATGAATATGGAATACGTCGGACCTAAACGTCTGATGGACGAAGTCTTCCATCGACGGGGCAGGGAGTCTTCTCGACACCCCACTCCTCCATGAAGGATACCTCTTCATTACATGACAAGGTTGGATTGTGTTACCGGTCTCTCTCGGGCCAAGGCTTGGCACGCCATATTTGGATTGATATGTATCATCACGACTGATGTCTTTTGCTTCTTCACGCCATGTTTTACTATAACCTATCTATGTATCAAGGAAATTATACGCCCGGATGCGGCATTGCGAGGTTTCAGTGATGGGAAATATCATGAAATGGCCTTTGAGCTATCCTGACCCCATCGAGATCTGATGCTCTAACTTATTAGCCGAGTCGATTCACATGTTACCAATCTAAAGTAAAACCATGAACGCACGGTCTTATTGATACCTCACATATAGTGCACTCCCAAAGGGATGATTCGCCAAATCGATGTTTAGGGCATGGCGAAGTTGGGTGGGTGTGAAGTAAATGCAGGCACCTAAGGTAGATCTTGACAGGAATCCAGCGCGATCTCAAGACACCGCATTGCAGCCTGACGCCAGTCGGAGAGACGTAGTGCCATATCAGACAGAGGCTCCCTCAGCCCTCCACATGGTCGAGAGCGAGTTGATACAAACCGCAAGCCTCGTTGAAAAGGGGCTAGCCGGATCTGCGTGGATGCCCTGCCCATGTTCCCCCCTCCCGAAACCTTTCGTTTCGTTCCTTCCGCTTTGCTACCACTTCCCCATGCCACTCGCTTTCCATCAGCCTCACATCTTCACACGTCCAGTATTCCCCATTGGTAGCACCACAGTGTGCCTCCTGCAGTCTAGGCTCTCATGGGTCCAACACATGCCAGGAGCCATTCTGTCGGGCCCTCCACCGCCAGCCGGTTCCGTCTGTGGGTCTGCAGTAACGAGCACCTCTTGGGCCAACCGCCCAACGTTTCATACCAAATGAGGTTTGCTACCATCTTGCAGCTGTCAGAGTCCATCTGACTCGTGTCTCTCTCTCCCAATCGTCTCTGGTTCTCCTTCGCGACCGCCTTCTCTTAGCCTCCTTTCCTTTTCGGGATGAACTCCCTGGCTTTCTCCCACGAACCCTCTCCTTTCGTTCTACTCTCGGGCTTCTCGGACGAAGAACTCTGCCAGCACACTCTTAATCTCACCCTCCAATGTCTAGTGCGGCCCGCACGGTTGGTACCGTCATGATCCCAAGCTGCGCTACCCAGATATTAAGCAGTGCCCGCGGGCGTTCGAGCTATAACATACCGCCAAATCATGTCTGGGAACTCCCACCTCAAGCGGGATGTCATCGTTCATCATGCATGCGTAGTCTCATAGGTCTTCCAAATCTCCTATTTCTACCTGACGGCCACAGGCCTCACGTGTTTCTCCATGTCTCTCGTGTTGCCCTGCTGTTCTATTATCGATTCCTAGCCCAGTATTCAATGCAGGCTCTATCGGCCCTACCATTCTCTCATTCTATAAGATACACCGACACTCTCTTGGTAGTCCATTCGACTGTCTGCCTTCTTTCTGACTCACCGCTCTACCCCCACGACCCATAAACATTTTATCTGTCTATAGTCTAGCAAATTCTCCTCTACCGTACACAAAAGAAGCATTCATCTGCAACCGGTAAACCCAATGTACCCATATCGTTCCTCGCTCGCAGCACTTGATACTAGACCGCTCGACCCATTCTTTCACTCCAGCTCGTCGAATCTGATTGGAAGCTCTTCCACCTCGTACGCATCATCCAACCTCTCTAGGATGTCCTCTCCGGCCTCGAGCGTGGCTCAGCGCTCTTCAACCTGGCAAGACAAACTTCAAGGTTCGTTCTAAATGTTCACTAGATTGTGATTTTTCATCTGCGCCTCGGCCAATCCCGGAGAGATTCGGTAAGACTCAGCACTTCAAGGGCCGTGACCTTGGGATCTACAACGTTTAATGAGTACTCATCCTTCCTTGCAATTTCCTCAAATACCTATGTCAAAGCCCACGATCCATCACTCGCCGTATCTAACATCTGCCCAGAGCATTGTGCGGCCCGTCGCATCCCGGCTCCTTCCTACAACGTCCTCTCTGACCGCCGTGGCAAGCGTACTGCCTGGTCCTGCACAGTCAGTGTCAACGGCCAGAACATCCCGGCCAAGTATTGGTATGATGGACAATATGTCAATACAGCCAAGGAAGACGCTGCTGAAGCTGCATTGCACAAGCTTCAAGGAAGTACTAGCCCAGGGGCAAACGGGAGTCAACAGGGGAGGATTCTTGGATTGGGGAGGTAATCTAAGGTGGGCAAAAATAAAGTACGAGCAAAGATTGAGGGATGACATTAAGGAGCCAAGGAATGGGGCATTGTAATCGCTATGCTCTATACCATTTCAGCATTTGAATTGTAGGAATCGTACGGGAAATCTGGACTCTCATCCATCGGAGCTTTGGAGATGGGCAGGTTGCATGGGCACCTGGAAAATACTTTTATGGAGCTTGTCTAAAAGGAAGGCTTGGATATCTCTACTTCTGGTCAGCCTGTTTGGGTATTGGTGGGCGGATTGTCTAATCTCGGTGTATGCTAAGCTCATCATAGGGAGTTACATTTGATGGTGGGCTTCTTTGCACAGGAGATCCACACTGAGTACCGTAGCCATGAGACTGTACTTTGATATTTGATTATATTCACAATGCCTGCCAAAAGCTATGTGAGTGGCAGTCTGACTGTATGTGAATGTGACCTTTTCTCCATCTCCAACAACATTGTCAAAGAGCGAGCAACCAAACGTTAGCCCAAGGCCTAATTTTTGAGACACTTCAGTGGCGAGCATGGCTAGTCCATGAAGTCCTCTATCACAGCTGAGGGCTTGAGGCCTTGTCCAAATGGGCTCAATTTCTAAGGTTACTATTAATTAGACGAGAGTGGGTCGAGAATACAGATGCAATCTCTATGTATTTTTGAGGCCTAAATCAGTACATTCCATTATTAATACACGCGTCAAAGATCAACCCCCACTCCCCTCAGCGCTGTGACAGCCCACACCGGCACTTTCGCCATATCACCACCGTACAGTCTCGCAAAATACGCACGTAAGAAATCTGGATATCCGTCTTCTATGATTGCTTCTCGTACTCTGCCCATCAATGAAAGTAGGTAGTGCACGTTATGCATCGTGAGTCTTGGATGAAGCATTAAAATCAGCAACGGGAGGGTTCGATGAGTTGGAATGGCAAACTTACAGATGAGCGCCAGCAGTCTCCTTGGCCGCTACATGGTAAATATACGCCCTCGTGATCCCCAATCCGCCCTGATTTTCTGGCTTGCAGCAAACGCATGTGCAACATGCTTCAATGACATTAAAGTCATTAGCGAAAACCGCGTGTCGGAGATTCAGGGTCCCGGTCGAGGTGATGGCGTTGCCGAAGCGCTATTAGGAGCACGTTCTTTTGTCAGTGGGTGGAAGATGCTCTATCATAGAGAAGATGGCTCACAGCGGTCCTGGTGGGCCAGACGCAGTCGAACATGTCGGCTCCCAGGGCGACGGACACGACGAGGTCTTCGGGATAGCCTACGCCCATTACGTAGCGGGGTTTGTTTTGGGGAAGCCAGTCTGTGCAGGCGTTGACGCTGTCACTCTAATCAGTGCCGGGTACGTTGTACCTCTGTCGTGGGGGTCCAGGTTTACACTGCGCAGTACGACATTTTGTCCTCACCACCCGAGAGTCCACCAACAGCTACCCCCGGCGTATCTCGAGCGGCCATTTGTTCGCAGCACACTTTCCTCATTTCTAGATCCAACCCACCTTGGATTATGCAGAAGAGATTCTGCTTCTCGGGTTTCTTGTGAGCGGCGATGCAGCGGTCGAGCCATCTGATTGATCGCTCCATTGCTTCCTTCATCCGCGCTTTGTCTGGGGACGTGGTGGCGATCACGTCGTCGAGTTGCATTATTATGTCGGAGCCGATGGAGTTTTGGAGGGAGATGGAATGCTCTGGTGTGAGAAGCCTCGCTGGCTGTCAACGAGCATGTCCTGACAAGTCGTTTGAGGAGTGCCTACATCGGGGTACCGTCATGTGGACTTAAGAAACGCACACCTTCTTCCGTGACCTTGGCTAGCTTGAGCAAACTCACCATTTGGAAACTGAAGGTCGATGACACGCATCAGAGATACAGATACTAAATAATGAATAAAAGGGATGAAAAGCACACCCACCAGCGGACTCACCCACCACTATCCGTCAATATATTACCCTTCCATCCCTGCAAAGCATGAGCTCCCCCAATCTGCTCCAACGTATCTTGACCGGGCTTTAGCCCCAGGTGATACGTGTTGTTCAGGCACAGATTACATCCTGTTTGAGCCAGCTGTGAGGGAGTAAGTCCCTTGAGCGAGGCTTGTGTTGCTACGGGCATGAACATGGGCAGTGAAACGGGGCCATGCGGTAGCGTCAGATTTGATGCTCGTGCTTTCGTGGTCTTGGGCGGGAGGAATGATCAGCGATATGATTGCTATATATCTTAATTGAGATGTGGAAAGAAAAAATAGACTGACAGAGCATTTCGCGATGATCTCAAATTTTAGCGCCGCTGAGCCTGAAGAAGTAGACATGGCTTGGATGAGAGAGGAAATGAGGCGCGTCATCGACGATTTGAAAAGCACATGTTAGTGTATTTTTCTACTGGGTTGACTTGGTCAACGTTTACCGCGGGTCCCAAAGAGGCGGCAGTGCGAATATCACTCTTTACGGAGCGACTGTCACGCTGGATGGGTAGTCATCTCTAACCGGTATCACATCGTCATGCTAGACTGTGCGTTGAAATAAACCTACTTGCGCATGAGATCGATTTGGGTGTTGGGTGTAGAAAATGCCGATGTTTTTCAGTGAGAGAGGTTCTAGCGCCAAGAATCATGGTTCAGGGTTAGGGTTGCGTGAATGCAATGGCTCGGCTGATGTGGAAGGGACCATGATAATGTATACATATATATCATAGTGAAGAGTCTGAACTTGTGGTTCGGTAAGAAGCTGTTTCCTAGCAGCTGGCGGGACAGTAGAATTGGTGTATCGTGAACGACGCTGCGTTTTATGAACAACGTCCATTGCCGATCTAGCTATGCGAACAACAAACACTTTTGCTTTCCATAACATCACCTAATTACATACATCTCTCCAGTGTCTCTTCCATTAGGTGGCAACGATAGTACCGTTTGAGCATACTGTCCCGGCCGCGACGCTGCCGAAGTTGATTAGTCCTCCCTGATCGCAGATGAAGAATGTGTTTCCACTAGGTCCGCACTGCAGCGAACCATCTGGTTGACAGTCCCCGTCGTTGTTAGCGCGAATTCTCGATTGAGACTGATCGCAGTAAGTGCCTGCAGCGACCATGCCAAAGAAGACCTCTCTGGTGCCGTTGACTCCGCCGGGTGCACAGATGGAAAAGGTGTTGGGTGTGTTGCAGAAGATGGTGCCTCGAGTACAGCCTTGTCTTTTTCGAATGGGGTAGGAGTTGAAGTCTTGGGCTGGGATGGCTGCGACGGAAGATAGGGCGGGCAGGAGGGCGAGCAGTGAGAAGAGCATGTTGCCGAGAAGGAGGGTTTGTTCGGCTTGAAGACGTGCAGTTTGGATTTGATATATCGAGAGTATGGATTTAAGAGCTTTTTCACCAGAGCTGGTAGCGATAGACGTTGAGGAGGTAAACAGGAAGGAAGAATGGCAATGGGGATCTTAATTCTTTTGTAAAATTGATATACCTATACGAGTGCACCACTCTTGATGTAGACAGGCCGTTGAGGGCTTTACTTTGAAGCTACACATGACAGCTCATCCGTTGCATAGTGATGAGTGGCGAAGGACGCCATGGTCCCAACACAAAGGACGCCTTCAGAGATTAGAGTATTGGGAAGCCAGCTAGAGACATTGATGCCGTCACAGACCCTCAAACAGTGGGTCTCTCCCGAAATTGAGACTTTACTTACAGCCAGACCCAAGACGTCTCATCTTGTAAGTCGTTGAGACGAGAGATTCAACGCGAGACACACGGATACAGATATGCTTGTATGGCTGATTTTAAGGCTTTAGAGGGATCGATTGGCTTGCCAAGCATAACGCAACTTCACGAAACGGGGCTTATTTGGTGGACCCTAGCATCCTCGAGCTTCCGTACGTCTTCCACTATGCCTTTTGAGATGGATTTGATGTGACATAGTTGGAGGCTGCCGCCAGCCATCGGAAGCCATATCGGCAAAAGAATCCTGGGCTCTGACACAAGAGTCGTATAAGCCATTTAGATAGCAATTCGGCCGGCTTGCAGCAATGAGGAGAGCTCACGCAACCGCAGAAAGCTCTTTGAATACAGACCTGGAGCGAATGATGACGCAGCCCAGTCCAGCTTTTGTAAAGGTGTGAACGCTCTCCGGGAAGTAGTGGAAGAGCATTCAGGGCATGGGTTCG
>JAABUP010001486.1_pt1 | contig 49256 bp, 79 predicted proteins | sample 5559201 | NCBI WGS metagenome assembly JAABUP01 (sample SAMN10711887, study PRJNA513373) | rock metagenome | isolation source: Antarctica rocks | place: Antarctica | reverse complement strand
CTGTAATTTCGCAAAGTGCTGCGAACAGACGCTTTCAAAGTGGTTTGTCGCACTGTGAGAACCTAAATGTAACATTGATTGAGTACTTTAGATACATGTGTTTAGGTCGTTGCGCTACATGGCTTGTGACACAATTTGACTTTCACATGCACTGATCACCGACAGACACAGGCATGACATTATGTAGTTTAGCATTCCAACGAAGAAGAAGATCCCGGACTTCTGGTCAACTTTCTTTGCACTTTCGCTTAACAACACAGTTTGACAAAAATGCCTTTCATTGATGGGCACAACAAGATGCAAAAAGCAATTCGTCGTGGCGTTGTGCCAAACAGATCTTAGGTCCTGTTGTGAAAGTGCAGAGCCTGCTGAAAATGGTTCAGCGGTTGAACAGATTGTTGAAGAACGAGGTCAGCAGTTCACCACATCGTGAAGTGACTCCTGAGGCCTTGGCCATGCGGTTCTCAGTTCGATGGATGCGAAGGCACTTGGCGTGCATCTGGTGCCTCCTGCTTGTAGCTCTGGCGCTTGGCCTCGGCGCCTTGACAGGGTACACAGGTAAATAGACTCGTTGACTACAGCAGGCTGGCATAGCAATGACGACGTGTAAATAGTGTGAGTCAACGCTTCAGCAAGTCGTCTCCTTATTTTCAGGGCTTGTGACAAGTTTCAAGATTACATATTGTGAGGACAGCACACTGGAGCAGCTGTTGTTAGCTAAGGCCATAGTGGATGGTCCCATGAAAGCGAACAGCACTTCCCCAGAAGGTGCTCGCGTATACCGGCAATCCAAAGCCCAGATCCGAGGGTATCTGCAAGTCTGCAATCAGCGCAGAACTTACGTAGCGTGGGCTGCCTTTCATATCCACCAAGTGACACTGAAGGTTGTCACTCCATTGAACCCCCTGCAAGCATGGGGCAGGAATTTTGTGGCACTGGTGCAGACACTCGAGACTGGCAGACTGGTAGGTTTCTGCAGTCTTGTCTGTCACGTCGGTTGTACTTGTTTGCCGCAACTCAATCCTGCAAATATTCAAGCTAGCTTCAGCTTGCTCAACAAGCAAGTGCTGTTTTTCAAAAGTATTTATGGTGCAGTTACAGTCACAGTGCTTCAACATGAACCAAGCAAGCCTTGCCTTGCAGGTGCTGAGCCTTGCCATCATTGCCACATTGGCAACCTTTGTGTACATAACCGTCCTCAAGCATAAACATTACCTCTATGAGCAGCAACCCCACTCCCGAGGGAAGGCCTCTGCAGAGGGGGTGCCAGGTCCCATTCCAAAGCGCCTGACAGTGCTGCAGCTACTGGAAGTCACTCACACAGATGACCTTGATACCGTGGTATGCAACTGTATCCTGTTGACATGAGGGTTGCTGCTGACATTCTGAAGCTGCGATGTGCCTGTGGCCTGTGGAGATCAGTAGACCACCCACAGCTTGATATACGCAATGTTGGGCTTACTGGAAGGAGCAGTCTGTGCTGTGCTGCAATTCTTCAGCATCGAAGCAGCTATTCATATCTGCTTATGCCAGTTGTGACACTCTGCTCGCATCTGGTCTAGTTCATTGATGTTGTATCTGTAATTTTTATCCAGATGGAGTCTGAACACCATGTTGTTTCAGTAAATGTAATCATATGTTTTCCTGGCTGCTCCACTGCAAGATAGGCTTCTGATGCAGGGAAAGCAGAGCCTTATGCTGTCTTGCAGGTGGTCTTTCTCTTGGTTGGCGTTCATCTTGTGTGGCGCATGGCCTCTGGCCTTTCTACTTGCCTGGCCATGACATGCCAGGCTTGTGCCTTCATTGCTGCCGCTGGACGCACCCATCTATTGTCCACTCCCCTTCAATGGACCAGCTCATTCCTTATCTTATGCCTGGTCAAGGCAAAGCAGGGATGGAGCGCCTCTGCGTCCAGAATCGCGAGTGTTTTCAAGGTTTGCACAGGGCAGACGGCACGTGCAAACAAAATGACAGCTGATCTGCAGCTGATGACAGTAGAGCGTGATGGGCTGGCAGCCAGGCTTCAGGTATTGCACTGGTTCATATGCTACACAACTTGTGTGTGTAGTCTGCGACATAGTTTGCTTGCAGGGTACATCACAGCCGAGCTCTTAGATCATTGCAGTTACGCGGTCTAAGCCCATTGCTCCTTGCAGATGCATTTCAATGCCATTGTATCTTCATCAGGCCTGCATTGTTCAAGCAACAGCAGAGGCAAAAGCACTGCTATATTGCATGGCCAACCTGTGTAACAATTCTGCCCTTGCCTCTACTGTGCTCAGCTGCAATCAGCAGTCCTTTCACCAGTGTGTATGCGTGCAGGTTGCCAAACGTGCTAGGACTACCACTGATGACTACCTTCATGACTTGCTGAGGAAGAGCGAGAATAGGGCACTTGAGGCTGAAGGGCAAACCCGGCACTACAGCCAGCGAGTCAGAGCCTTAGAGTGGCAGAAGTTCCAAGACAAACAGTCTGACAGTGATTTGCAACAGAAACATGACAGTCTTGCTGCTTTGGTAAGCCGCATCCGGCAAGAGAAGAGGCAAGTTGAGGAGCGCCTGCATGGCACCTTCACCCATGTGTCATCCCTGGAGGAGAGAGCAGCCAGGGCTGAGCAGTCACATGCAGCTGAGCTGGCTGATGTCATCAGCAACCTTGAGCTCAGCAAGAAGGTGAGACTGCTCAGAATAAATGTATGTCATATATAGTGCCTAGTAGCATGCGCGGTCTTGCGAATGACTCATGGGAATGATGTGGAAGTTATGGCATGCCAATCATGTATGCTTCACATCAACACATGTGTTCCATGAGTCACAGTGACCACCAAAGTTTGACTATTTGTCCACTATCAGTCAACAATGAGCTAATCGCATCTATGCATGGGCCTGACTGTAAATGTACAGCTACATAGTGCTCATTGTTACAATATGCAAGATCTGACACAGGGTATTGCAAACTGCATGGCTTGTTAAGACAAGGCAGACAAGTCTCTTTGTTTGATGCAATACTTTTGGTATCGTAAATATGCCTGACGCACTTGTGCCTGTAAATGTAATGTCATTGCCAGCAGACATCACATAGGCAGCACCTGTGTTCATGTACTCAGACTAGGATATGTCTGAAACAGGTTGCATTGTTTGGCGCTTAAGAGTGATCAGAACATAGGCACTATACTTATGGTCGTGCCCCTTCTGTACGCTGACACCCTCTGTCATTTCCTATTGTGACATGATTCCTTTTGTCTTGCAGGACCTTGTGCAGTCAGAACAAGCCTGCGTAGCTGAAGCAAACAACTCAGCTTCTCTGACCGCTGAGCTCCAGTTACTCACATCCTTCTGTGACAGTCAAACACACAAGCTCAGCGAGTCTGGTGCTGATCTGTATATTTCAGATCATCTACGCAACGGCTTAGAGCAGCGCCTTGAGGGACTTACAGCTCAGCGTGACAGGCTTGTTGACCAAGTTCAGTCCCTCAGGAATGGCAAGTTTGCTCAGGACACAGAGGTGAGGGCTGCCGAGTTTAAGTGTGTCAACCTGCGCCATCAGCTGGCAGAGGCCCACTCAGCCAAAACAGAGCTTACTCTGCACGCCTACGAGCTTACAGCAGAGAAGCTTGCTGTGTGCGGGCAACTGCTGCAAGTCAGAGGACAGAACACTCAGCTTGCATCAGAGCTAACAATTGCGGTGACAGAGAAAGCTGATGACAGGAAGCAGCTACAGCAGCTGCAGAGAGGCAACAATGACCTGTCAGCTCAGCTCACAGCAGCGTTGTCAGGCAAGGCTGCTGGTGAGCAACACGCACAGCAGCTCCAAACAGGCAATGATGACTCGTCAGCTCAGCTTGCAGCTGCGTCAGGCAAGGCTGCTGCTGAGCAACATACAGAGCAGTTCCAAGCAGGTGATGCTGATCTGTCAGCTCAGCTTTCAGAGGCTCTATCAGGCAGATCAGAAGCTGCAGAACAGGTGCAAGAGCTACAGGCAGGTTCTGACATGCTCTCTGCTCAGCTGGTGGATGCCTTGACATCAGGATCAGCAGCTCAGAAGCAGGTACGTCAGCTGCAGGCAAGCAACACCACCCTGTCTGAGGAGCTGGCAACCACCACCCAGAAGCTGCAGCAGCAGAAGGTAGTCAGCACCAGTCTGCATGCAGAGATGTCAGATGTTCTAGCAGGCAAGCAGAACTCAGAAAGGCAGCTGGCTGTGCTTGGAGGCCAGAAAGAGGAGCTTCAGCTTCAGCTGACGGCTGCTTCAAAGAAAGCTGCACAGCATGCTACCCACATGGGTCGCAGCTTTGTGGCCCAAGAGCGTCTGCAGGTGCTCACTTATCCCTTACACAGACGTGCTTTTTAAGTCATGCCCATAAGTTGCCTTTCAGGCAGCTTCCTCTCACCGTGCTTAGCCAGGCTACCTTCGTTGTGACCCTTTGTCTGACTCAGCTGTTGCAGTTATGACAAGCCACCATGCATTTGACATAAGGCCACAGGCAAATATAGACTGCCCTTGTGCTGTAGTCACTCCACACCAAGTCATGCGCTGTCGCGTTGTCAGGCTCCAACACAGCTCTTCTGATGCAGGCCCAGCTGACCGCCAAGTCTGAACAGAACCAGCAGCTGGCAGACAAAGTGGCTGAGCTTGAGGCAGATGTGAGCAGGCTGAAGGCAGAGTCCCTCAAGAAGCTGGCTGGCCTGCAGAGCCGCCAGGACGCTTCTCTGGAGCATCTGCGCCTCTCTCGAGCTGAGCTGGAAGCCATGTCAGCACAGACACAGGCCAGGTTTGAGCGTGTGACAGAGCAGCATGCTGAGGTTGTGCAGCAGCTGCAGCAGCAGAGGGACAGGGAGGCAAGGGTTCACAGTGAGGAGGTGACAAGGCTCAGGGCTCTGCTTGAGGTGGCTCATGCAGCCAAGAGCCACACTCCTGAGGTGGGCATGGGTGGCAATATGCCTTGCAAAGAGCATCACATGCAGTGTGCTGTGACTGGCTGGCATCATTTGAGTAAGATGTGTTGTACCTGTGTCTTGTTTTGTCTTTGGATACAGGGTGCCTTTGACAACAGGACGCATCCCTGCTCAGATCAAAAGCATCAATTTGACCCAGCTGGGCGAAGCAAACACATTTTGAACAGTGACATACATTTAACTTGTGTGATGGTGCTTGCATGTAGTCTGCAAAGTTGTCACTGTTCCAGTAAAGGTGTTCAAGGGGTTTGTCAGTGACAAGACGCGCATTGTTGTCACACTTGAGCTGCGTTTGCATGGCTTTCAGCAGAGTTGCACTGTTTGATATTGCTCTGTTGAGACCTGCCTTCAGAAAGGGAGCCAAGCTTGTATCTTTGTGCAGGCTGGAGCAGCGGTGCCTGACAAGCAGCCCAACAACCCGGCTGCCAACATGCCCACCCCCAAGCATGCCCCTGTAGGAGCTGGAAAGGCTGTGCCTGTATTGCTATCCCCTTCTGCAAAGGGCATTGTGAGCAGTGGAAAGGGAGCTCTCTCTGCTGCAAAGACTTCCCCTGCTAACCCCCTTGCAGCAGGAAGCAGTCAGGTAATTCACATTGTACTACAGCTGCTGCTGTGCGATGCATTGCACGGTGGTGAGTGCACAGCTGAGATTGTGCGCTAACTCATACCTGTGCTCTACCAATGCGCTGGACATGGTGGAAGGCTGGCTTCAGCACATGCCTATTGCTATACCACATGTCCTAATTCTGACACATGCCTCAGGACAGGCAAATCTATCAAAAAAGTGTGATTACAGCTGTCAGAAGTTCTTCATGCATGTTTGCAGTGTTGCTCAGTCTGACAGGACCATATCGACCAAAGTCTACACCACATGCTCTTGCATGACTTCCAAAAAGCATCGCATGCAGTGTACTGTGAGTAGCTGGCATTGCTTGAATAAGATGTGTCAAACTTGTGTCTTGCTTTGTCTTCAAGTACCAAGACACATCCTGCTCAGTATTAACAGCATCAATCTGGCCCAGCTGGGGAAGCAAACACATCATGAAAAGTGTCACACATATAAATTGTGTGGCAGCACTTGCGCTTGGCCTGCAAAGTTTTCAAATTCTGTGTGTTTGTCAATGACAAGGCGAGCATTGTTTTCAAAAAAAAACTTTTACGCCTGTCGGCGTTCCCGGGTGCAAGCCCGGAGCAACCCTGGTACCGGAGACCAGGGTGGCCGCTGCACAACATGTATATAGTTTCCAGGCAGAGCCTGTACCTACTTGACCCGCCGTCAGCTCATAAACCAAGTTCCGAAAAACCGAGATTCGAACCGCCGACCGCCTGCTTTTTGAAGGCAGACGCTTAAACCACAGGCTAGGTGGTCCTGTGGGGGATAGCATTGTTTTCACAGTTGAGCTGCGTCTGCATGGCTTTCAGCAGAGTTGCACTATTTGCCTTTGAGTCTTTTGCTCTGTTGGGACTTTCCTGCACACAGGGAGAGACCGGTAGCCAGGCTTGTATCTCTGTGCAGGCTGGAGCAGCAGTGCCTGACAAGCAGCCCAACAACACGGCTGCCACCATCCCCACCCCCAAGCACGCCCCTGTAGGAACTGGAAAGGCTGTGCCTGCCTTTCCTTCCCCTTCTGCAAACGGCGTTGCGGGCGGTGGAAGGGCAACATTTGCCAACGCCTCCAACCCAGGGAAGGGAGCTCCCTCTGCTGCACAGAGTTCCCCTGCTAACCCCCCTGCAGCAGGAAGCAGTCAGGTAATTCACATTGCACTACAGCTGCTGTCCTGCAACGCATTGCACAGTGGTGATTGCACAGCTCAGACTGTGCACTAGCTCATACCTGTGCTCTACCAATGTGCTGGACATGGTGAAGGGCTGGCTTCAGCACATGCCTATTGCTGTACCACATGTCCTATTTCTGACACATGCCTGAGGTGGTGTCAGCTATCAGAGTTTGTTCATCCATGGTTGCAGTGTTGCTAAGTCAGAGACTAACACCATCTCGACCAATGTCTATATCACATGCAGTGTGCTGTGAGTAGCTGGCATCATTTGAATATGATGTGTCCATACCTGTGTCATGCTTTGTTTTCAAGTGCCAAGGCACATGCTGCTCAGTGTCAAAAGCATCAATCTGTCCCAGCGGGGGAAGCAAATGCGTTTTGAACAGTTATACAGATACAGCTTGCGTGACAGCAGTTGCGCTTTGCCTGCAAGGCTTACAAACTGTCTGTGTTTGTCAGTGACAAGACGCGCGTTGTTGTCACACTTGAGCTGCAGTTGTATGCCTTTCAGCAGAACTGCACTGATATACTGTGAGTCTATTGCTCTGTTGAAACCTGCCTTCAGACAGGAGTCAGGCTTGTATCTTTGTGCAGGCTGGAGCAGCGTTGCCTGTCAAGCAGCCAGACAACAGGGTTGCCAACATCCCCACCCCCAGGCACGCCCCTGTAGGAGCTGGAAAGGCTGTGCCTGCCTTTGCTTCCCCTTCTGCAAACGGCGTTGTGGGCAGAGAAAAGGCAACACCTGCCGATCCCTGCATCCTAGGAAAGGGAGCTCCCTCTGCTGCACCGGCTTCCCCTGCCAACCCCCCTGCAGCAGGAAGCAGTCAGGTAATTCACTTTGTTGAAGCTGCTGTTGTGCGATGCATTGCATGGTGGTGATTGCACAGCTGAGATTGTGTACTAGCTCAAAGCTGTGTTTTACAAAGGCGCTGGAGGGCTGGCTTCAGCACATGCCTGTTGCTACACCACATGCTCTCATGCTTACATATGCCTGATGCACATCTCTCAGCAAAGTGTGGTTCCAGCTGTCTTAGTTGGTTCATGTTTAGAGGTTGCCAAATCATGCACTCAGATCATATTGGCCAGATTAACACCACATGCTCTTGCATGAATCAGGCCATGATAGGAACCATACCTATGTTTGCAGGCTGTTCTGCCAGCTCTCAAGAAGAGCCCTGCTCAGGGCAAAGCTGTCCCAAGCAAGCCTGGTACCCCCAAGCATGGTGCAGACAGACAGGTGGCGGCTGGGCCAAAACCTGGCTCTACACCCCTGCGAGACCTGTCCAATGGCAGCAAGCCGGCCAGACCCAGCACCTCCAGTCCCCTGACAGACTGCACCAAGAGCAGCCATTCGGCTGACAAGAAGGCAGTCAGGGGTGGTAGTGCTGCCACAAGATTGGCAGGCTCCAAGCTGGACCAGCCAGCTGCAGAATCGCGGCCATTGTCAGCTTCTAAGGAGAGCAAGAGCGTGACATGTAGTGCTGTGGACAAGGGCAAGAGTCATAGCAGCAGCAGCAGCACTGGCATGCAGGCCTTCAGTAAGGGCATGTCCCCACATGGGTTGTTCAAGGGTAGAGCAGCATGCAACTCCTCTCACCACCCCAAGTCCAGAAGAGCAGCTGATGTTAGCAGCCGCACAGTCAGCAGCACAGGAGTTGTAAGCGCGCAGTCAACACCACAGGCTGAGCCCTCTCACTTCGCATTCTCTCCCTTCAGAAGTGTGAAAGGGCAGCAGGCAGAAGGGCAGCAGGAGAAGAGTAAGGCAGCTCCCCCACTGGCAGCTCTGGCCATCACCTGGAGCAACCCAATGTTTGCCTACTCCATCGCGCCCCCTAGCTTCTGTGGAGCTGCCCAAGCATCAAGCCTTGTCCCCGATGACCACGCCAAGCCAGAAGCTCATAGTCAAACAGGGCCACATCCTCTGGAGCCAGCCAGACACCCTGTGAGCACAGCAGCAGCGCAGCCTAAAAGGTCAAGTCCTACTCTAAATAACCTCATCAGGCAGATGCAGCGATTAGGCATCGCAGCATCTTGTGCCAGCTTCTCCTCTGAGCAGGAGTCAGTGCTGCCAGCAGTGGCTGACCCTGCAGATGCACTGCAGCGCTCTGCCGATGCTGCTCAAGCAGCCAGTGGTCCATCAGGAATTCTATCTTCCTCTCATCTCAACATGCCCTCCCAAAGCACATCTGGTGCTAGCAGTGTTGATCAGGAGCCACTTTCAGCTGAGGGTCCTGCTGCATGCTTAGCTGAGGCTGCAGACGGGTCTGTGTCTGCACTTCTGGAGCTATCTGGTATTCACCAGCACAACGCCGATGTCAGGTCTGACAGTTCCACCTCTAACTGTGAGCAGCCAGATTTGGCAGGTGCAGTGGTACAGACAGCACAGGCTGGTATCTCCATCACAGACCAAGCCCAAGGTGCTGCTGCAACCACATCCACAGAGGAGCCACAGGCTGCTGCTGCTGCTGCTGCTGCCATCATAGGGCAGACACCCTTTGTACCAGCTACCAAACAGCACCAACAGTCTCCTGCTGCTGCTGGGTTGGTGATGTCAGGCTCAGCTGGCAGTCCCATGATGGCGTCTACCCCTGCTGCATCTGAGGCTTCAGACACTTCACATGCTGAGCTGTATGCCGTACTAGATGCTGGATTACAGGACAGCCCAAGCCCCACCGCTGAAAGCTTCACCAGTTCTGCTTCAGCTGTAGGCAGACGCATTGTGTCACCAGTGCCATTTGGTCCACTCAGCAGCTGGACTGTCGCTGATGAGGATGCACTTCAGGCTTCAGCTGTTATGGGCTCCTTCAGTCAAGAAGCAGTTCAGACAGAAGGCATCCCCGACTTTGACAATGCCCACGGTGTCCTGGCTGACCAGATTTTGGGTGATGTCATGAGCTTGGATGAGTTGCTAGTGGGGTTTGACAATCTGCTTACACCCAGCTCTCCACAGACATGGGATGCTTCTGCAGCATCTCAAGAGGCGGTCTGGCAAGCTGGCTTGCTTCCTGGAATGGAGGCAACAAGCATCGGTACTGATCAGCATGGAGGGTCACAGGCTGCTAACATCCCCAGCCCTGCTGTGTCAGGGCAGGCCAGCTCTAAGCCTGCTTTAACTGGAGCTCATGCTGTGGAACTCCTTGCTGGAGACAGCAGCTTTCTAAACCTCAGGTGACCTTCATTCCTTGTATGCTGCCATGATGCTCATGCACAGCCATCCTATCTGAGCAAGTGTTGTGGTCAAGTGGGTTGCAAGCATGCTACTCACTCAGAGCTGTGACACCTTGCAACTGCCAAAGCCCAATGCTAATTAGGCACAGCGCAAAACAGAGTACTGAATTGTGAGCAAAGTACGCCTTTTTCATCACAAGATATGCATGACATCTGACCGGGCACTTTGAATGCAGGGGCAGCGAGCCAGGGGTGCTGTCTCACATGACAGAACAGGAGCTCGAGGCCATCCTGCTGGCAGACAGTCCTTGAATAGAGCAGCTGCTGTTGTTGAGTTGATGACGTGTTGAAAGTGTTGCCAAGCCATACCATTGTCACGTGCAGCAGACATTGGACGAGCATGCTGGTTACATGCTGATCTGGGCAGCCAAACAGCTGAGATCATAGACCTACTACAGGTTTGCTGTAAAGTAGAGAAGCACAGCCCATGGCAGTGTATACACTATATAGATGACAATCTGAGCTGTTTTGACCTTCACAATCAGCCAGAATAAGGCTGTATTCAGCCTGTGGCCCTGTAACCAACACCCATATCAACAATATCACTCCTAGCACTGGTCCTCTGGGTGCGCTTGCTTTGACATTATGCAGCTTATGCATTGACTGCTCAAACGTGACGCTGAATTGGCTGTGAAAGGTGGTCACGAACCATCTTTTGACATTGCCATATCCTTGGTATGCTGGTCACTTAGTGCCGCATGTACAGTTTGCATGTCAAATCTGCTGCCTGATGCACATTGTGTCAGCCTGATGCGTATGCAAGTTGACTCCAGGGACAGGATGGTGATGTTTTGTGCAAGCCATGTTGCCACTCTGGACATCTGAAATGCAATCATTGGGTTGTATGATGCTGTAACTAACCAGCAAGCCCCGACCAAGACTGTCAGTCATGCTACTAGCATAGTCTGACATGTGCTGCTAGCTATAGCCTGAGCGTTAGGCTTTACAAAATCTACAGAGAACGCCAGCAGATCCTCACCTATGTCATGTCACTGTCAAGATGTGTACAACATGCACACAGCATGTTGTCAGCACTCTCTGGAGCACTCATTATGTTGCTGATATGCGTACAGTGGCAAAAGCTGCAGCAGCTGTAAGTCAGTATGCTTGTGTTGGTAGAGCAGCGGGTAGATAAGTTTGGTTTGTCAAGCTACCAGCTCCACAGGCTGTGACTGAAATGCAGCTGGAGTTTTACAGTCACCATCAGGCTAGATCAAAACTTTTGCGACTGTACCAACACTGGAAATCAACCTGTTGCAGCTTCTGAGTGGCTTTTTGTAGCACATTTGCTTCCTTGACAGAGTCTATCTGTGTGTTGCAAGTATCGTTGGACTGAAAGCTTGCCGGTGGGTTTTCATAGCAACTCAGTGGACAGCTACGTGTGGCAGGGGTGAACAGACAGCAATAGGCGTTGCTGCAGTGGTAAGTATTAATGTTGCAAGATCCTGACATTCTGGTGCTGCCTTTTGACTCTGAATACCGGGTTGCTACAGCTCCTGCTAGGTATGCCAAGGCAGGTGCAGGCAGCCTGCACCCTCTGGGACAAGCTGTAGCACTTGTGGACACACCAACTGCCATGTTGAATGGACAGGTGAGCATTGGTATGACATAGATCGATGTTGGAACAATCTGTGGACTTCGTAAGTGTGGAAAGGTGCTGTGAAGTGCACCAGCACTGCCCTGCAGCTTGAATATGTGAAACAGCCGCTGCTCCTCACATGCTGTGTATATACATGCAGGCCGACGCTGACAGCAAGCAGACATTGGATGTCAGACAATTTGAAGATGCAGAGGGAGATGGCAGCGCTCTATTGCCAGACAGTCCATCTGCACCTGGAGCTCAGCTTGCTGCCCTCCAAGACGCAATCTCGCAGCTATGGCAGAGAATGCATGACAAGGCGCTGCTCAACACGTGCTTGACAGCAGAAACTGCTTTGCAGCAGCTTGGCACCCACTTTGAAGTGCATCACAGGCATGTGTGACTGGTGTACAAGTAGCCTGCTAAGTTGACATTTTTGAATTCTGATGCAGTACGCACCTCATGACTGCTTGCACATTTGCCAATGTACATTCGCAGTTAATATTCGGAAACCTTTGTTAGAATCACGAGCCTGGCACCGTCAGCATGTCAATATATGGTGCGTATAACTGGCTGGTAGACCATGCCTGACTTTGCAATGTGCTGTGTGCAAGCATGATGACTCGCAACTTCATGGCAACACTTGAAGCGTCTCCGCGGCAGCTTCCCCGCAGATGTTGAGTGTTCTCAAGCAGCTTGTACATCCAAAATTGACAGCAGTGCTGGAATTATCCGATTATGCACGCACGCACAGTCAGTTGCAACGGGCTCAAAGTCATACACAGTATGAAGGACAGCGAGCTGCCAGAACTCGTAACAGCATCAAATCGCTTGGCGAGGGGTACCCATGTCGCAAGAAGGCTAGACATTCGTGAAACCCCACTGATCTTGATTCTCTGAGCCTGACATCGCCACAGACGAATCGACTGATCACTTCTGAGCGCAGCGGGTCATCGGCTTGGCAGTCCTTTTAAGACCGTCCAGGTCTTGTTAGAGGTTTCGTAGAGACGGCGCAATGGGCGGCTGCTTCGGGTCACCGGCTCAGAGGCCCCAGTACGGACAACAGCAAGGCTATGGACAGCAAGGCTATGGACAGCAAGGATATGGTCAGCAAGGATATGGTCAGCAAGGGTATCCAGCTCAAGGCTACCCCCAGCAGGGCTATCAACAGCCAGGTTACCAGCAGGGGAATCCTCAACAAGGCTACCAACAACAAGGTCTGCCCTCATATTTTCTTGCATCTGTTCAAAAGTTAGTGTTGACAGCAGAAGAACTTGGTCGTCATGCATAACAATCAACCTTGGCACAATTCATGCAATTGATCATCTGCATGCATTGTGCATGCAAACCTTAACAGTCCCCTAGAGCATTCACTCTCCAAGTGCAGCATAGCTCGTCAGACTTTGGCTAGTTGTGCTGTACATCCTGGCAGCCTTGCTGGGTGACACATCTGTGCCAGTGCTTGACCAACAGGGTCAAGGTGATAATGCAGGTGGCATGATGGGTGGAAGGACAGGCGGAGGCATGATGGGTGGGGGTATGATGCCTGGGTTGCTGATAGGAGGTGGAGCAGGGTTGTTGGGTGGTGCCCTGATTGGCGATGCAATGGCTGATGACGGTGGTGGCGGTGGCGGTGGTGGATGGGGTGATGATGGTGGTGGAGGAGGTGGGTTTGGAGGAGGAGATGACGGCGGTGGAGGCTTCTGAACGCATTTTACCGTACAGAAATTGTCTTGTTTTGATACTGTACTTTCAGGTCACAGGTACTGCAATGCAACTAGACCTCACAGCTTGTGTCTTTTTACTGTGTGCCACACAATATAGGAGCCTGACTTAACATGCTGTACTGCTGTGTCAATATTGTGCTTGCTACCTCTATGATTGCTGTTATGATGGCATAGATCAGTGGGGTACATTCTGGCCACAGCTCTGTTGAGAAGCAAAATTTGATTGACATCATGGTTGTACGGACAAGTTCATGTCTACAAATGGTTGATGTATCCTCTGTAGCTTTTAGCGTCTGTCACTGAGATACAACAGCTTAGAGCGGTCTTGAGCATCATGCTGTTAGGGCTGTGCAGCTCTCGATATGAAATGCCGTTTCATGCTGAACCCCATTGCAGCTCTTTTGTAACATTGAAACACAGGGCCGAACGATTGGATTGTGTGCCGCCATTGAACAACATCTTCTGCATGTCAGCAAGATAGAAAAATGCACTGGGCTACACAGACGATCATCGCGACACTCACTGGGTCATACACAGGACAGCTTTTGAAGGCCTTATTGCAATGACTCATATCTGAATCTCCTCTCACGCAAACAGGGCAACATTGCAAAGCCGACCGAAGAGCCTGTACATATCAGTTATTGCATGTATTGCATGGCTTCATACATATGGTACAAAGCTGTACACTGACATGTTCGCTTCCTTGAACAGTTATACACTCATATGAGCACCCGCAGGTTTGCAGGTCAACAGCAGTGATGGTAACACTGGCAGGTATACACCTGTACATTGGCTGAGACAAGGCCATTTGTGCTCAGTCTCACACAGCACATGCTAACTTGGTAATGAGCATGCACAGCCAACTTCAATCAGACTGCTCATCACTTCAGTCATCCCAAAAGTGCTGACCTCATGCACCTACACTTCACCTACTTTGACATTTCTCCTACACTGTGTCCACTGCTTAGCTGAATGCAAAAGCGATCCCTATCATACACTCCTTATTGCCAAAGGGACATGGGAAATTTGCAGCCAGTATATCTACCATTGTACATGCTTCCAACTTCAGCCCTGCTTAAGCTTCACTGCCTAATTCCAGATGTATCCACTCACTTTTGCTCCCAAAAGCTCTTCATCGAAGGTGACTTGCGCCTGACCACAATGCGCAGCACCAGCAGCCACCATGAGCGGCAGCAAATGCTCTTCTCTGGGATGGCAAAGCCGTGCTGAAGGACCCTACATGAGCATGGATAAGGCATGAGTGCATGCCAGACATCAATGCCAAGGATGCATGCATGAATGATGGCACATTGCATGGTCAGCAGACCATAGCAGAGTTTGCTGACACACCACAAAGGTGTGACTGCAAGCCTTGGCAAATCTGTCCAGGCAGCTGACATCATGCTTCATAGATAACATGCTGCAGGACTGGCAAACAAAGACTGGGAGGACTAGTAAGTGAACACTGGCAAGTGAACAATGGCAAGTGAAGGCTCGCAAGCGGCGAAAAGGTATTGAGCCTGTTTGGTTGATATGCAATGGTGCTGCACGCATATAAATGGTGTTATGGTGTAGCGGCTTGAATTTTGTGTTGGACTGTTTTACCTGCTCCCAGTCAAGCAGCAGCTGTCTTCGCTGCTGCGGTGAGTGCTTTGGATTCAGTAGCGCATCTTGAATGTATGCATCAAACTCCTACAGCAACATGATTTACACCTTGTCAGGAACATGGCAGCAGCACGACACTGGCATATGCTGGTGTACAAACATACTGTGAAACAAGCTTTACACCTTATGGTGGCAGCAACTTTGAGCGCATACAAGTGAACAATGTAGTTGGATACATTTACGTGCAAAAACAAACCCGCAAAAGCTTTTCTTGAAGCCTACTGAAAAAGCTTGCCCATGTGGCGATGGTATCAGGACCAAAAGAAATTTCTCATGTGGAAGTGGAGCACCTCACCTGGCTTGCTGTCTTGGTAGTGGTGGGATCACCTCGGCCCCTGAATACAAACCCTTGCATGTTGTGGTAAGAGAGGCCAGACCCCACAATCATGACCCCCTCATCCCGCAGGGGCGCCAGGGACTCCCCCAATCTTAAGTGTTCCTTCATGCATAAAGCGGCATGAATGAGCCATGCTCAATGTTCATGAGCCATCACTGCTTTTCACACATACATCTGCAACATGTATTTACTATCGATACTTGACATTGCTTTGAGCAGTCGGTATAGTGTCAAGGATGTTTCATGCTGCAGCCTGCATGCTGATAATGTTTGGGCTTATTGGCAAGCAGGTGGTCTAACCATACTTCTTGCTTGAGACATTGTGGGCACTAAAGCATGAAGCATACGCACACAACAAACTGGATAGGCTGTGTACACACCCAGCCGAGTTCAAGGTATTTACCTCTGCACTCAAAGATTTGAGCATGGACATTTCCACTATTGGAATATCTGCATCTGGGTAGAGCAATTTCAATGGAACAAAGACACCATGATCCCACCCTCTTTTTGAGTCAAAATCACAAGACAGCCCAGCAGCCTTGAGCAAATCAGCTATCCTTTGAGCAAGCTGTGGCGAACCTGGTGCATCGTACTTGATTTTGTAAGACTCCTCAGGGAAACCGTAATAGTCGTAAAGTAGAGGAGGTTGCCGCATCGCTTGTGACAGTTGGCTGCCTTTCCTGCCAGGCACTGACTGATCTAAACATCAGGTGGGTCAGAGGCAACGGTCGGAATACCATCAGGCGAACAATGCAGGTACCTCCCAATGAGCTGATACTGCGAGGATTGACAGAGGCCGTGGTAAATCTTTGGCCGTGGTGCTCAGCCAGTGGATCAAAGAGCTGTGCGTTGGGTCCCCGAGCAACGGCATGGGTCCGCCACCATGAGGTACGCAGAGGGCTGGCATCCGAGGAACCGATTTCAGAGCAGCCATAGCACCAGATGTCAAGGTTGCCTCACTCGTCGAGCACGCAGCTGCAGTCTTGCAAAACAGCTGCGATGCAAGTATCTTCGAGGCACGTTCGAGCAGTCAACTTCACACCTGTTGGAAGGCCGGCTTTTACAAGCAAACAACGCCCTCAGGGAAATGAGAACAAGCTCATGCAGAGAGCTGGGATGTAGTCAAGATGAGAGCACAGATCGCCATAGTACTCGTCATTTGCTCCGCAGATGACGAGATCATGGTCGAAACGCTCGCATTCAGTTTCCTTGGGCCTATTGCTTGATGCTCATGGCCGGCTCAACTGCAGCTGTCAGCCACAGCTCAGATAGAATGTCAAGATGACAGCACTGTCGCTGTGGTCTATGTTGCCGTATACACCCGTTGCAGCAAGCAAAAACACTTGTGCTACAACGACCATGTTGCAGTACTGCACATGTGTTGTGCACACAGAGTTTACAAGCCTTAGGCTTAGCTCAAAGGCCTGCAGGCCTGTACAAACACGCTTGAAAACGTTGTAATATAATGCACCTGGTCGAGACCATCCTGTCCACACCACTGTACTGCTCGGAATACAGTTGAAGTCCAAGGCCAGCTCTTGTAGGCATGCTTTAGTATGCATTTGCTGCAATAAATCTTGAACCCATCTTACCACTACAGCAAAAATATAGCAGCTGTCGGCAAACTCCACATATGTGTGCTGCAAAAGTCATGAAAAACCGCTCAAGTGCTGTTTTGCTCTTGAATCAATGCTCTAGACAGGCAACACATAAGGGCATGCTAACATGCACTTAGAAAAATTGCGGACAAACTTATAATACCACAAAAGTGGGTCCATTCCAAACCTCATTTGTTGGTTTACAAACTTCACGCATTGTCTTCTCCACAAATAAACCCTGTAGAGGTACAAGCCTGACCTCCATGTTGACACTCGTGCATTTGGTGGATCAAAATCTTTACTAAATCAGGCTGGTCAGTTGGCAAAACGTGCCCACAAATAGGCAATAGTCTACAATATCCAGTGGCTATATCTGCAGCTACTCTAGCTAGCAAGCCGGAGATCTAACAAAATTGATGGCCATTCTGGACCATACCCTATACATTGTAGTTATGCAAGTTGAGTTGAAAGCTGGATGTCACAGCCACATTGCAGAGGGTTCTGCCCATCAGTGTAAAATTGCGAGCAGTCAGCATGTCCCTGACAACTATCTTTGAAATTGAATACTGCAGCAGACCTGACAGGGATGGTAGCAAGCCTGTGATGTATGCATTAGTGATACACGCATGCTTGGCTTTCAAAAAGGAACACAGACCATCAGTTCACAGTGTCTCGCCATGTGCCATTGTGTCAAATGATGACAGCTCATCAGTCAAACAAGCTGAGGCGGCTGCGCTTCCTACTGGAGGAGACTGGTCTTCCTTTCTTGCCATCAATTGACTTCACACTAGCGCGAAAGCCTAGCTCATTTGTGAAATGTTCAGGCTCCGCGTCACAAAACCACAGTGTAAATCCTTCAGGTCTCTGCATGCATGACGTCAAACTTAGCGCAACTGCTCTGAGAAACAGACATGATTGATGAGAAATCACTCTGATCTATCAAGTCTTGCTCAGGAAGCATCAGGAGACAGTAGCTTGACCACAAATTACCCTTAAAACAAATGTTTACCTGCTTAAGGCAAGATTTGTTTGGCGTCAGCATAGCATGCTGAGGGCTATGCCTGGCCTGTGCTGGCCTGGCTGAATGAAAGTCACTTTGCCATCTAACTGCGGGCCTGTGTTCTACACCCTGCAAAGTGCAGCCAAACTCAGCGCACAAGCAACAAGCCTTGCAACATATGCCAAAGACTGCAACTCACGAATATGTCCCCATACATACGATGCAGACATGCCAGTTGAGTTAACTTACTTGTTGTCGTGTGTAGTGGACGTTTGCAGCGTCGTAAAGCTGACAGGTGGCGTCCATGCCTCCATCGAAAGCAGCGTGCCAGTTCTCGTCCACGCAGTCTCCGCCATACGAGCTGCAAGGCGAATGTGGCGCCTGTTCGCTGTCACTATCTCTCTCTGCGCTGGGCTCTGCGATCCGGTTTGTCAAAGCGACTTGCAGGGCAAGCGCCTCTGCCTCGACATTGTTGTAGGCGGCAGAAGCTAGTTGCATGTCTGCGGGCGAACTGCTCTCCCGTACACAGCGCCCTACTGGGGCAATGGTCGAGAAGTGCTGATAAAAGCCAAGCTCGTCGTTCGCAATTTGCGCAGCAGGGGCGTGCACTTTCTTTCTGGCGCTTGCAGCAATGCCTATGGCTGCTACCATAAACAACGTGAGTGCTTGGTCAAGCAACTATCGCTTGACAGTCGCAAAGCGCGGTGCCGGATGTTGCACAGCCCACGAACTGCAATTGAAAGTTGGCGGCAAGTGTTAGACGCCTGACAGTTTGGCGCCACTTACGTCTGCGTTTACGTTAACACGCATGCTCGGTACCGTGATCTGGTTCGTGATAGAACTTGCAGGCAGCTGGCGTGGAGGCCTAAGAAGTCCCTTGCTGGCCCATGTGCCGATTTGCAAAAAATGTCATGTGATTGGCATTACGCCTTAGATGTTCGACAACCTCGACCCAGGCGTGTTGCAGGTTGTGCTTCGGTGGCGTCATGCAATCGACGTGCCAACAACATATACAAGCATCCTTACTGCGCCCTGTGGCAATCCCACAGCCATTTCGACCCTTGTCCCGCAATGTGCGGCGGTCACGCCGCGTGTATCGGTCTCCCCCTTCTGCACTTGCTGTTCAAGACATCGTAGATAACATCCAGTCCTCGCCGGTGATCAGTGGTGCTGTGGCAACAACTGGTGAGACCGTTGTCTGACACCATTGTCAGCTTGCTGACGTTTTCTGGCATATTGATCTCTTACCCAAAATTGGGCTGCAGTGATTGGCGCATTGGCTGCTGCCTTGTGGGGCCTTTCACAGGCTTCTAGCACGGCTGAAGGCTCGCAGCCGGGGCTGGAGGTGCAGTCGGTCCAGTCTTCACAGCCCACCTCACGCAAGGATGCAGTTTTGGTATTTGGAGCTTCAGGCAGACTTGGGAAGCAGGTAGTTGCAGAGGTAATGATGATGTCTTTCTGTCATCCCAATATCATCACCAAGCTTCTCATCACATTTGCAAGTATCTCCACTAGCATCGTCATAGCAGGTGCAAAAAGCGTAAGGCTGACGACAGACTTTGCAGTACATGCAGACTTCATGAATACTTTCTGCACTGCAGCTTGTTGGGGCAGGAAGACATGTGGTTGCCACGTCTCACAAAGCAGACAAGCTGGAGCAGGCATTTGCAGGCGAAATAGCCAAGGGACCTGGTCACTTGTATTTTGAGAACAGTGTTGACATCACAGACAGCGCAGCTTTGATGAGCAAAGACTTGTGGCAAGGCATCAGCCAGGTTGTCACAACTGTAGGACCAGCTTTTGGGCGTCAACCTGATGGTGGGATGGGGTGAGTACAAACCACTCCATGCTGTGTAGAAATTAGATGCGTGATCCCAAGGTCAACTCACAGTACAACCTGACTGCCAAAACATATTTCAGAGTGCACCTGTGATATTGATTTTGCTACATGTATTGGTCTGTGTGAGTTGCTGACCTCAAGTGGATCAAGTGTGCTCTTCAACCTGACATGTGCTGCAGATACATTGACAACATGACCTCAGAGCGAGTGGATGCAGAGGGCATCAGCAACATTGCAAAAGCTGCCAAGCACTTCCTTCCCGCCCAAAGATTCCAGCCAGAGGTGGAACAGGTTCTCAGCATGCGCAGCGCAGCAGATCTTGAAGTCTGGGAGAAGCTGGATGACACCATCATGGGTGGCAAGTCAGGCAGCTATCTGCAGACAGCTGAAGACCTCCATGCCTTTCAAGGAGATTATAAAGACAAGCAGCCCTATGATTTTGAAGGCTCTGTTTGGAGGGGAGAAACCATCACAGACGGTGGAGGCTTCTGTGGGGCACGCACTAAGGTAATGGCTTGCTGTAGCTTTTCCTCCTCAGGCCAGAGGCTTGAGGATTTGCCCCATGTGTATTGTATCTTTCTTCTTCGCTTCGCACCATCATGCTGGCCGTGCTCAACTGCATGAATGCTGCAGAAGTGTTGCAATTCTCACACTTTGTTCTGATGCTGTCACATTGCAAAAACTTTGCGTTGCCTATTGCTCTCAAGGCATATCAGCTCAAGGCATATCAGCTCAGGGCATATCAGCTCAAGGCATATCAGCAAAAACCAGGCTGCCACTCCAACAAGAACTGGGTGTGGCTTGCAAACACTTCTTTTGCAAAAAGCAACAGTCTAAAGAACGCACTCCTCCATGCACTGACCAGGCATGCGTTTTTTTGCAGATGCTTGATCTGAACCTGCAGCGCTTTGATGGCATCTCGTTGCGTGTCAAGGGGGATGGTCAAACCTACAAGTTCAACCTGAAAACAGCAGATCAGATGAATGTTCCAGAGAGCACTTACCAGGCGCAGTACGATACTATCGATGGGGAGTGGACTACTGTGTACATGCCTTGGCATGAGTTTGTGCCAGTCACACGAGCGCAGTACGACAGCAAAGCAAAGCCTCTGGACCCTGCGCAAGTAAAGCAGATAGGACTTGTGCTCAGTCGGTTCCATTACAACTCCCTGCCCAACCAACGATTCAAGCCTGGCAATTTTGAGCTTCAGGTAGGCAGGCAGTTAGCATCTTTGCCACACAGCTATAAACATACGTAAGCGTACAGTATGGGATGGACCATGAGGTATAGTACACATAAGTGTAGTGCCCCAACCTATGGTGTTGACATGCACTGTAGTTTGGTGTCTTGACCATCTGTGCATAGACATAAATGTGCATAGCAACCTTGCTTCTTCACAGAGCCTAAACAAACTAGATCTGTCACAAAATCTTTGTGTAGTGCATGTGTCTGCCTACATGTAGTGCTTGTGTCTGCCCACATGCATTGTCTAGCATCTGTCCAGTGGTCGTAGGAGAGGCTACCTTCAAACATGGTTGGCAACACCCAGCAGCATGATGGCTCCATGGCATGCTTTGGGTCAGTCTTGGTCAACCTCAGCTGCTGGTCTGTTACATGCAGATAGCAGATGGCATCGCAGGCTTCAAGGATGAGAGACCACGCATACTCATGGTTTCCTCTGCGGCTGTGGAGCGCAATGCCATCATAGGCGATGACCTAGGTACCCATTGGCTGCACTTTCTGTCACCATGCATCTGCCATGAAAGTGTAGCATTCTCTGCAGCTCCATGTTGTGTGCCATTGCTCCCAGTGCAGCAAGGCGCCTGTGCAGTTTCTAAGCTGCTGTGTGTAGGCCTCAGGACTCACAAGTGTGTGCCTGCTTCACTGGTCACTGCTGGCATATCTGCTGCAAGTGCTTGTGAACGCCTCGCAAAGCAGCACATAGAACTTTCCATAAAGTGCAGCCTGTCTCTTGTGTTCTGCAACATGTGTACTCTAATCTGACATTATGCGGCATTACTTTTTTTGCCACATTGTGCTTTGAGTAAGTGATTGCAGTATAGACTGCAGGCAGTTGCAGCAAAGTTATTTTTGGTCTTCTGCCATCTCTGATGCTTTTCTTATGATAGTAGTGCCGTGCTGCAGAGGCTCGCAAGAAGGACATTCCCATTGTGCAGCTGAATCCTGGAGGCACCCTGAACCACAAGTACACAGGGGAGACAGCTGTCAGAGGCTCTGGCCTGCCCTACTCTGTCCTCAGGTCCACAGGTACACTTGGTCATCTTGGCTTTTGCTGCTGGCAGGAAGCTTTGAAAAATTTCATCACCACTACCCTGGTCATCTGCATGCTGCATGCACTTCCAGCCTGCTGTTTCCTGTGGCCTTGATGACATTAGTCATCATGCGCCTTGCAGTTCTTTTTCTCACATTGCCATCTTCCACCTTGCTGCACCACTCCGGATGTGACTTCATGGGTGATGTCATCAGTGTTGTACAGGCATCCGCATGTGACTTCATGGGTGATGTCATCAGTGTTGTACAGGCATCACGGACAAAACAGAGGGAGGGCCATTCTTGTTAGAGGCCCAGCAAGGAGACACCATCTCTGGCAACATCTCCCGCCATGAGCTGGCGCGCCTTGTTGTCACTGCCCTGTCCACACCAGAGGCTACAGGTGCACACCTGCCCAAATCTGCTCACTCTCAAGCAGCTTCTGGCATCACTACAGCACACATCTTGTGACTGGTTAAGCCTGTTGGCCTGGTGCCAGTCATAGTAGTGAATGCTGTTCAACAGTGTTTGAAAGTCTGTCATATTGTGCGTGATGTTGCAGATGCAATCTGTATAAACGCGACAGCTGTCTTGTAGTTGGTCCATTTGGTATGGTGCTGACAGTCATGGTTCTGCTCTATGCATCACTGCTGGCAATGGCAGCAGGAGTGGCGCTGCATGACTATCCTTTGACCAGGCTAGTCTTGAATGCAGGCAAAACGATAGAGGTGAGAAGGTCTGAAGCAGCAGATGCCAAGGGCAAGTCTGACAGTGCAGCACAACTGCAACGCCTGTTTTACTCTAGCACACAGGATCGGAGTAGGGCTCAGATAGGATTGCCTCCCATGCCTAAGCCGGTGCCCCCTCCCCCACCCCCAACCGATTGGGGGGAGGAGCGCACAAAGGAAGTACTTGCTGATGATAGAGTGCAGGTACAGCAAACGCAGCCAGCAGGTCATGTCTGCATTGCCTTTGCAGACTGTGCACCTTGGAGAAGTATGCGCTGCTGGAAACTCTGTTACAAAGCTTGCCTTGCAACACAGAGAGCTGATGTGGGCTTGCTTGCACGTGGTCACACAGGTGCTATGTGATCTGCTCATGCGAGATCAGGGCATGCCTGCTTGCTTCAAATGCAAAGACCTGTGTTTGGTGTTGCAGGCTGTGCAGAGTAAAGAGAGACAGGAACGTTTGAACAGCAACAGCAATGGTGCCAGCAGCAATGGCAGTCAAGGAAAGCAAAGTAGTGATGCTGAGTCTCGAGGTGCCAAGACTGCAGTAACAAGTTAGTGAGCAGTAGTGGGCGTGAAGTATGGTCAGTTGTGGGTGTTGCGCTTGCATCTGCAAGTCACAGGTTTTGATTGGTATAAATGTGCCTCCTGCAATTGGTCTCGACGAAAAAGGCCTGTTTGGAAAGCGTGTCATAACAACAGTGTGCCAGGTAGTTTATCTGTTGATGTTTTCCAACAGGGAGCCCTTTTGTTCTGGACAGGATCGACATGCTCCAGTGCAGTGTTTACAATACTTTGTCAGAGTGTTTTCAGTCTCAAGTTTAGCGGCCACGATTGTCTGCATGCAGTTTTTAGATCAGCAGGTGTTGTTGACTCATGACCACCATGTACAATCAAGGCTTCAGGCTCATACTTCTAAACTAATTGGGAAGGCATGCCTGCAGCTGCAGCGCACAATGTTTGCAATCAATTGATGGCAATGCTTGCTGCAGTGCTAGTACGCTTTCAGCTGCACAACGGATCGACTGGCATGAAACGCGTTCAGTCCCAACATCTTGTGTCAACGTCGTGTATCAACGCAGGTGTATCGTCAGAGTTGTCTTTAGATTCCATCACTTTTAGATTCAGGTCAAGGCTGGGCGTGAGTCTGCTGTAAAGCTGGCTGTAGAGTATACGCAGCGCGTTAACCCGTCATCTGACCTCCTCAGCACCTCTGACTGCCGCTAGCACCAAACAGCTGCGACACTGGTTGCCAAGTCGTTCCCAACCATGCAGCTTCCCTCCCGCAGTTCACCAGGCGCAGGTCACAGCGCGCTGAAGTCTTCTGGGGGCAGCAGCTTTAGCTTACCGCGTTCGTTCTCAAGAACTTCTCAGGTCTGCTCAAATGTGCAATCACCAATCGTGACGTTGAAAATTTGTCTCGGGCACATCTTTGCTATAGCTAGCTAGGTCACTAGCAGACATCGACGGTATCTAGGTGTACATGCAGAGGAGCAGCAGCGAGAGCCCGCGTATTGCTGCAATCCCCAGCCAGTTGTATGTAGGAATGCCACGCAACAGGCAAAACCAGGTATGACACCAGTGCAGCTGTCCCTGTGCTTGTTCTTGAGCGAGCGATTGACAGACGGCCTGTTACTGGCTGTGTTGCTGCTATCACATCCATGATTTTGATCAGTTCGGCACCAGTACTTGTTATTGCTATTTATTGCTAGACTCTGGGTGCAGGACTCATTTGTAGATTACAGCCAGGAGGTCTTGGGCCTCAGCAAGCGGCAGGGAGATTATCTGGAGAAGGTGTGATTGATTTCGTCCTTGTGATGAGCTCCCCCCCGCGCCCCCCCCCACTCCTCCCCTCAAACTCCCCTGATTGCGCACTGCATGAACTGTGCATAAGCATGATGAGCTACATCTCCCTAGCAAAATAACTCCTGTTCTGTACAACTGCATGCCACCACTGTCAAGCACACTCATGTGGACAACACTGCTGAAATGATGATGATTGAGTGACGAGGTTTTGTTGGTGTGAATGCAGCTGTGCATGGGGAATGATATCTACGCTCTGCCATCCCTATCATCCAAGGTGTCGGTGAAGCCAGCTGAGGGGGATGGCTTCTGCTTTGTGTACTCTGCATTGGCAGCTACAGGCCAAGCAGACTCAGAGAGGGCAGCTCAGGCCTGCCTGCATCGTGCTGGCAACCACCTGCAGAACTTTGTCAGGAAGGATGTAGATCCTGCAGCATGGGCAGAGGACAAGGGCGGCATGCAGGTTAGTATAGGCTGTGAATGTCCATCCCGTAGTCACTTATGCATGCATGGATGTCTTTCATGCGGCTTTTGCATTGAGTGTATGCCAAGTGACAACACACATGTCAAGAAAAGCTCTTGCGTCTGAGATATGTGCTTATGTGTGTAAGAAGCCATGAGGCATGACATGCTGAGCGAGATCATTGACCCACAACACCATACCCTTCATAGTGTTGCTCGTTCCCTCAGGCTGATAAAGACGACGCATGTAGATAATCTCTTTTGGGGCTCACTCTGATGCCCTAATCCTGCCAGGCTCTCTCATTGGCTCTCAACACCACCTGCAACATGGTATTGCATCCTGCATCGTGTCACACACGCAACTTCTGCCAACTTGCTGCAGGCTACTGTGGCTTTCAAGGAGCAGATGATGCGAGAGGAAGTGGAGGAAGGCTACCTGAATCAGCCAGGCCAAGAGCTCATCGCCTACTCTGAGCAGGCCTGCTACATTGTGCTCAGCACATCAACTCCAACAGACGAGCTCATGCAAATGGGACTGACAACCTTTGGAGAGCTGTTGGCTGCCATGCAGCACTTCTCATTGACCATCATTGGTTCTGTTGACTATGGGAAGACATGCCTTCTGGTGAGGCACAAGCATGCTGATCCAGCACAGGAGGGGCTGTATCACTTTGAGCACTTCATGCCCTGCATGCCGGCTACCGGAGTCTTCCACACCTTCGACACCTCTACCCAGGTCTTCATCAACCATCTGGTGGAGATTCGGGTGAGTTCTTTGGTTATGCTGGTGTATGCGTCTGTGAGTGTGTCAATTCACATGTGTCAGTGTGCTCACATCAATGCTACAAGTGTATGCTGGCACATGCAGTCGCATGTCAAATTGCATTTGTACTTAGGGTCTCCTATACTTGAGTGCTTGTAAGTAATGATGGTAGACATACATGCAGTACAGGACGTGGTTCAGTCATCATGCATCTGATCTCCAACTGTGTTGGCCAGAATTCCTGCTGTGCATTCAGTAAACCTTGCCTGTTTGTTGCAGATGCAAGTCTGTGCTTGCTGCTGCATCTGCACAACGTTACACCCCTGATGGCTTGCTGGCTCTGTACAAGAGCCAATGCCCCCTCATGTGGTTGGCCCCCAGCCTCAGCAGGAATGTAAGGTTATGCCGGCAACCAGTTGGGTAAGACCATACTATGCCATGTACAACAGACCAATCATCAATTATTGGCACTGTTTTGAGGTCGGACATTGCTTTGTACAGGATAACCAGATGCTGCAAGAGGCTTTGGGGCGAGGAGAGGGGCCGTACCTGTCACTACTGGCTCAGATTGCAAAGAGATCCAAGGACAGCCAGCTCCTGCCAGCTGAGCCTGTGAAGCAGCAGCTCCAGGCACACCCACAGCCACCCCCCCTCATCAACAAAGCACAGCTGTCAGTCACACAGCAGGGTGCAGAGTCTGCAGCAACCAGCTTGGTCAGCTCTGACAGCCAGCGTGACGTGCAGCTTCATGCAGATGTACCGGCCTTGTCAGCTGGTGAGCTTACTAATATTCCACACTCTTCTCAGCTGGCAGGAGCAGACTCAAAGCTGCAGCTGTTGCAGCAGGAGACTTCATCATCATGTGCTGAGACCAGCACCCAGGCCTGTGTGGACCACAAGCTGAACAGCAACAAGCATGCCCCTGATACCCAGCACCAACAGCAGCAGCAGCAGCAGCAGCAGCAGCAGGAGGAGGGCATTCCAGGCAGCAGCAAGAGGTACATCAGTGTGTTGCCTGTGGCTGCATTGTCATAAACATCTGACTGCTGCTGATGCATAGATTTTGTCAGACTGCTTTGAGCTGATGCATTCTGCAATGTGCTATGAGCCAAGTCACAACAGCATGCTGTTCACAATGTGCACAACTTTGCTCAACAGTACAGACTGGACACAGTTGCACACACTACTCGTTGGTCAGTTGACAGAGGTGTGACTTGATGGCAGGGGGTTCAAGAGGAGAGTGAAGGAGGCTTGCAAGGCAGCAGGCATCTCCTTTGCCAGGGGGATGAAGAACATTGCAGCCTGGCTGGTGTCCTGCCCTGGCCGGGCAGCCACCCTCATCCACAACCTGGCTGCAGCCATCCTGGGCTCTTCTCGCCCCCGCCACTGATAGCCTTACCCCTGCCATGCTTGCTCCCACCTGAACATCTCTGGAGCAGGCAAGTCGACTGCAACTGCTTCATCACGGGGAAATTGTGGGTAGCAAAAGTGAAGCTCAATTATAGGATAGCACCGCTTTGTTAGGGCAACAACATGGCCAGCCTGAAGATCAGGCTCAAGAATGTCAGGGCTGCCCTCAGCAGACTTCCAAGCAAGAAGCAAGCAGCAAAAGGCCCTTGGGCAGCATGCGCAGCATGCACAGCAGCAGCAGCGCCCAAACAGCCAATCACTTGACAGGAACAGCCCTCGGGGCCCTCCTGCCAACTCCTCAGCACTTTTAGCAGCCTCGCCTGCATAGCTAGCAATATAAGCAGTAACTGGCCCTTGGGCAGCATGCGCAGCATGCACAGCAGCAGCAGCCCCCAAACAGCCGCACACTGGACAGGAACAGCCCTCAGGGCCCTCCTGTCCACTCCCTCGGAACTCAAAGCTCAGCTAGCATGGTTGGTGGGAACTCACCTGTGATGGCTGCAATGCAGCAGCAGCAGCAGCGCTTTCACATGGACCCTTTGCAGGACCCCTCTCCAGGGGTCAGCATTTAGTCCTCCACAGCCAATTATGAAGCAGCCATGGCACTTGGCAGAGCAGCTTCTGAGCAATGAGGAAGCATTGACAGGGCAGTAGCGCTTCAGCAACAGCAGCAGCACCTCAGTGACAGTGTCTGTAAACAGCAAGTTGAGAAGAGAGGCTGTAGGCGAAGGTCAGCTTACTGTTGTGTCTGTCGATCAAAGCATAGTCTAGCACCCAGGGGGGCAGTGTTTCACAGGCTTGTTCCCCATATACAACGCTGCTGCATAAGTGGCATAGTCTTTTCTTTGCTTTTGTAGTCTAGCAATTCTTACTGCAAAGTCACAGCTCAGCTGACCGTTTTGTACAAGCCAGAGATGTTGTTTCAAGAGGCAGGACTAGCAAGGACAAGATGCTCAGCACGCAGGCCAATGTTCTCACTGATACAATAGGAAGATGCTTTGACTACGTAGATAGCATTCAAAGTGATTCCTGTTGTTTTGATGTGAAGCTCATGCATGTTGTGAGCTGCTGCTTAGAGTGTAAATCAAGTTGCGTTGAGTCACAGCAAACGGTATGTATATGTGCAACGAACAGTCTGCTTTGCATTTTTCTGTTTCTGTAGCATAGGTAGTATGAAGTTTGTATATACTTGCTAGACAGGTCTGATACAGATGTGACCCTCATATGCATGCATGCAATCAGACGTCATACATTCACTGCTTAGATTTGGCAATGTTCGAGGAAACTTGGTACAAACTTGCTGGCTGTCTATGAATCCAATGGAAACTTGCTTGTTTAGCTTGTCTGAAACATTGTAGTTCACTGGGCAGACATGTCGTATATTGTAGACGATTTAAATCACGATTCTGCATGATCTTGCTCATGCATGTCACAAGTGCATCGACTACTGAACAGTGCCGAGTCACTTCCACCCAGGTGGCCTACCGAAGATCCAAGTTCTCAGTATGCTTTTGTCTTCCTCGTAATCTTTGACCAGGCTGACGCCTTGCTGACAGTTTGCAAATCCGATCTAGTTTGGCCCCTGAGCAAACACAGGCAGATGCATTTCAATGCATTGCGCAGCCTAACACAACCTTGCTTGAATGCATACTGTGTCGGATACAATACCCCTATGATCCAGGCACTTTACCAAGCTCTGCAGATTAGTGTATCCTTGGGAAAGTGTATCTGAGATCCAATCTATCAAGGGAACACAAGCATTCAGCCAAAGCCAGACTTGATGACATGTGTCAGGATAATGTCTGTTTGCCATGTATGTACAAAAGCTAGCATGTCCTGCAAATGTCCTCCATGGACAGCAAAAGCTGGATGATCAGCGGAAGCAGCTCTATCATATAAATCATGTCAATGAGCAGCCTTGATGCCAGAAGCACCGCATAATGATTGATTTTAGAGTATGAAATTCACACAGCAGAGCAATGCAGTCATTGACGTGCTTACGTGTAGTACTGCATGTATGCCCAGATGCCAGCATACAGCAATACCATGAACAGCATCAGCAAGCCAACCAGTATCCGGTATCCCCACACTCGATGCTCACTCCCCAACTGCATGTCAATATCATGAGTTGCTTGCATGGTGTAGTGTGCTATCAAACGAGCCTGCAGTGGCTGCAAATGTGCATTGGCGATGAAGTCCAGTTGTGCATCTTGACAGTGCAATGTGAAACATGTGTCTTGGTGCAGAAGCTGCTGTATGAGCGGTGTATGACAAGCCAAGATTATCCCATTGATAATGTTTGCAATGACTGCAGACAGAACTTGGTCTGGTGACAGAATGTGCATGAACATGCCGCAAGCTTTGCTGCCTCAGGTACTATCTCTCCACAGCGCACCAAAAGCAGAGCACACGTGTGCCTGTGCATGTCAAAACCATGTGATGTTGCTGCTTGAGAGGAGCAAAAGTGTATGCAAAGTACGCTGTCAAGTCAAAGCAGGCTAAGCAGACCTGGGCAACAGTTTCCAGCCGTGCTAGCTGCTCTTTCCTATTGCAGGTGTGGGCATCACAGAAGTGCTCTGAAAAGTACTCTGCAGCACCAGGTACCAACACACTTGGTCGCAAAGCACTAAGCAGTATGAGGTTAATTATGAGATCTGTCGGTCACTGCAAATTTGTGCATGTCAGAAGTGTTCAGTTCAAATGCACAGCATCTCCTATGCATTTCCACAAACATCACACATAACAGCTATGGAGCGTCTAGGCCTGCACATGCTAAGTCAGCACACAATGATGATACATGAGCATGACTGACATGTGAGATTGAACCTGTAAGCTACCGCGCACCATCACTTTATGAGGTGTACAAAGCAGGAGTAACTGCATGAGCGTGGCCTGCAAACGCATTTGAAAACTCACCATGCATCAACGTAGCTTCTCTGCCATCTGCAATGGGAAAACACACATCTGCAACATCCTGCAAACACGGCTGCTTTTGTGCGAGTAAGGTGGTCAGTGACTGATGCCATGTGCGAACTGAATAGACTGGACCAGTGCATGTCATTGCATGCCACAACAGATGGGCTTTTGGTGCATGCCAACTTTGACACTGCATGCAAGCTCAGATAGCTGTGACAGCAATTGCGCAGCATATTCATGACATTTCAGGACATGCAGAAGATGCAACCCCACCACATACGCTGACCTGGCAATGGTGTTTCAGTTGGCCCTTCAGCTTTGGACGACAGGGAGATGTACGCTGCTGAAAGGACTTGAAGCTGCTGCGATGCCCCTGGACAAAGTGATCGCAGTGCAGCATTTCAAACAAGTCTGCCAGGCACACATCCGCACTCTGCAGGGGCACAGATCATGTCCAGAATAGAAATAATCGAATGCTTTCCAGCTCATGAATTCTCCAGAGCAATCACAGCTTCAGGGAAAGGTCAAGATGCCATTGTGCATGGCGTGAGAGAGTGGCATTATGCAAGGAGGCAAACACATCAAGTGCGCAACCAACGATAGTACCAAATGTATGTTCAGTTCTGGACTGCGTAATGCATCTGCACCTGATGAAGAAGCAGAACATTTGGCGCTGGGCAGCAGCAAGCTCACTGGATGCTTTTCATGTCGATGGTTCTTGTCCATGTGCTGATCCAGAAACGCTTCTGTCCTGAAGATTTTGTCACAGAAGCCACATTTCCATTGGATGCCGCGGTGCTTGTGCCTAGCCGCATCTTGCATACCATACCTGTTATGACACCGGCAGGCTGTTTGGTGGAAAGAAGTCAGTACATGTGGACATTCATGTTGCACATGCATGTGTGTACATCAAGAGTGGTGAGTGATACATGACACAGAGCTATGGAAGGGGGAGCTGCTACTTACATGTCTCGCAGAGGGTGGAAAGGGCATTGCTCTGTCAGCTGGTGGTCTGCTTTTGCTGTCATTGGTAGGACATGCTGCAGACGGTGTGAGATTGCTTGCGAGATCTGTTATAATGCATAAGCAAGGACATGACTGTTTGTTCACGCCTCACCTGCCGAAGCACAGCTCGAGCTGCACGACTGCGCTCACGGTCACATCTGTTTGCACTGTTGTCCTCCGACGCAGCTGGGCCAGAACACAACGCAAGCAATATCAGAAACTGCTTGCGCTGAGTCACACGCATGGCTGTTACGAAAACTTGTACGACGCAAACAGGACAGTGCGATCAGCTGAGGTTGCATGTGACCATGGAAAGCCTGGCGAGAATGCAACATCTATCTACAGAGTATGGTAACCAATGTACCAGTTCCAGCAACTTTGCTGGGCATCGAGACTGCCCTGAGCAGGCATGTACGTACATCCGTGAGAGACTGTCAGACGGAACTGTGCAGTGCTTGAGTTACATGCTGGCGTTTCGTGTGCCGAGCAGGTGCGATGCGAAACAGCAGGCTGCGATCCATTGCGTTGATCTGCCCCTCCTCAGCATGTTTTTGTGGTGGGACCTAGCCGTCAGTGCTATTGGCGCAAGTGTGGCTTGCACTTGCAGAGTTTACAAAGCACAGCATATGCATGCCTGAAGGTTTGCCTACTAGAACTGTAGGCTTAACAGAACAGTCCTTCCGTCATGCAACAAGGGCAATACGAGATCTAGCTCTTTCCATCCATGTATGTCGCTTCAAACGCTCAGAATGTATGGCTTCACAGTAAGATCAGACCTGGCCCTGTCAAGGCTTATGGATTTGCAACTGCTAAAAAGCTTTCAAAGCTGCACAAGACATGGCATCTTCGACATGTCAAAGTCCATGCCTTGGTACAAGCTAGTCAGAATCAACAGCTCACCACCAGTGACCCAGCCACAGCCAGTTCATCTGACACGGATACCATTGCAGCAGTTGTGACAGGTGGGGTATGCCTAGCATAGGCTGTATATTCTTGTCATGCAAGCTGGAGCAGAATGAAACAACAGGGTGTTTTCCGACCAGCTTTCGCAGCAGCAGCAAGTTTGTGAATGACAATGCAGGGGCACAGCAAGGCTCTGTAGCAATCATCAGACTATCAGGGCCAGATGCTGTCCAGATTGCATCATCAGTGTTCGTGCCTAGCAGCTCCAAAAAGCAGTGGACACCCAAATCCCATCGGGTATACCATGGACATGTCCTGGACGCTGAAGGTGGCATCGTGGATGAGGTGAAAACTGGCACTTGCATATGTGTGGCATGTCTCAGCGAGTGTTAAAAACCCTTGCTTCTTGCGCTTGTGGCATGCCAACTTCACACAAACGAACATGGCATTTTGTTACATCTCCCTATGTGTAGAGGAAGTCCTCGCGCATGTAGGTGCACTGCATGCAGTATGTGTCCCAAGCAACTCAAACAGCCTTTCAGATGGTTCTCAAGCCTTGATAGCTTTACTCTGGTGCTCCATGCAGGTGCTGTTGCTGAGCATGCTGGCGCCTAAGTCTTACACTAGTGAGGATGTGATTGAGTTGCATTGTCATGGAGGTGGGGTGTGTGTTCAGCGGGTGCTGGGCTGCTGCCTCCGGGAGGGGGCACGTTTAGCTAAGCCTGGAGAGTTCACCTTACGTGCTTTTCTCAATGGCCGCCTCGACCTCTCTCAGGTGTCGTTGCATTTGCTTGAGGTCTTACAGGTCATGAATGGCCTTGCATGAGAGTGTGTGAATCTGTCAGTGTCATGCTATGCCAGGACCGTCTCACAATTGCTGCCTTTGATTTGCTGACTTGTTTATGCTGAGCAGCAAGGCAGTGACACCCACAACTGGACATAGCTTGCACAGTGTTGTCAGAAAACAGCACTGACTTGATGCAGACCTGCACTTTTGTGTGTGCAGCAACATTCAAGCAAGTAAGTATTCACAGCAGGAGTGCTCATCATATTTCAACAGACGCAGCCTGTGCACATGTGTACAGAGCATCAGGCTATACATGCTTGCAGGCTGAGAGTGTGAATGAGCTGGTGGGTGCTCGCACTGCTGCTGCAGCAGACAGCGCCCTAGCTGGACTCACTGGGGGCATTGGGGCTACAGTCCAGAGGCTTCGCCTGTCAGCCCTCACCTTGCTGGCAGAGCTAGAGGTATGGGTGGCTCTCAAGTGCCTGCTATTGCTGAATGTAACTGTCTGCATACTATGAGACTGCCTGCTTGTGCTGCCTGCCAGCAAATGCCTGCAATCTCAACCAGGCATCACACGGCTGTGTGAGCGGTACCTGTGTTGCATGTTGGCTGTCATTGTTGCCATGATGTTGCCAGGGAAGCTGCTGCAAGGTACTTCAATGTTGAATTTGACGCCTTCAACGTGACATCAACTTGCCACATTGTGTTCCTGCATGCACTTGAGTGCCATTTGCAGTGCGCACTACGCAGCATCAGCACATTATCAGTGCTGCACACATTCTGTGCTGCTACAATCTCAGCCAAGCTAGCAATTGTCTAGTCTCATGCTTGCAGGCCATGATAGACTTTGAGGAAGATGTGCCAGTGACAGATGCGCAGCGGCTGCAGAAGCAAGTACGAGACATAAGCAGTGGAGTGAAGGAGGCCTTGGACACGGCTTCTAAAGGCCGCCTACTGAAGGCTGGCTTGCAGGTGGGCTGCCCTGCAATCCTGTGAATGCTTCAGCACAATGCAGTCAGTCTAGTGCATAGTCACTGCCTGGAGCATGAAGCCCTAAACCATCTCCCCAATGTAGGAACGCGTTTTTACTGTCCCCAGGCGTTTCTGAGTGTAGAATATCATTGTAGAATAAACGTTTTTGAACTAAAATAGACATTTGGGATTGGAAAGAGTAATCAGTGTTTGCAGTTCGTTCTATCAGAGTGTCACTGCCACACAAACGCATGGCTTGCTTCATTGGCTACTGTGAGACCAAATTCAGCTTCTAGTCAGCATGTTTGCAGAGCAGCGCCCGGAACCCTTTGTGAGTCAATTGGAATGACTGCTGTACCAAATGGGACAAAAGCCAAGGTGTCCTCTTCCAAACATTTGCATCAATGTTGCATCTGTCGGATGCAGCAAACAGGCAGTGACCAGCAACAGTGCTATGCAATTGCAGGTAGCCTTGGTTGGTCGACCCAATGTAGGTAAAAGCAGCCTGCTGAATGCTTGGAGTGGCACAGACAAGGCAATTGTCACCCAGGTGGCCGGTACAACTCGAGACATTGTTCAGGCAGGTGACTGCCTTCCCCCTTCACCCTCTGGTTGTCCAGTCGCTTGGTCGTCAAGCCAACCCAAAGTACTTGGAGATCCGCCCTGAAGTGTCTTCGCTCGGCCGCATCATGCCTGCCTTTTCCTCTCCAGTACGCAGCTGCTCAGAAGCTGATGTAATCACAACTCACTTCAAACAACCAAGTCCAATGTTTGCCAGACATGCACCACATTGAGCAAGCTTCTCCATGTGACAGATTTCAAGCAAACTTCAATGTTACTTAGCCACCTGACACAACAAAGGATTGCTTCTGTTTGGCAACCAGACAACAGTCAAGGCCGTATTGGAACATATGTGCTAGCCAGTCTACGACAAACAGAAGTCTGACTATGTCATGCTGCAACACAGTCATGCTGCAACACAGTCACGCTGCCACATTGCCACAGCCCCATTTGTGGACAGCAGTGCACAAGCTACAACGAAAAGGGGTGGATACAAGAAAAGTGAAGGGAGTGATCCAAGGTCAGCCTGCATGCAGATGTGGTGGTGGCTGGAGTACCTGTGAGCCTATTGGACACAGCAGGCATCAGGGAAGCCTCTGATGTGGTAGAGCGCTTGGGAGTGGAGCGCTCCCGAGCTGCTGCCACGTCAGCTGATATCGCCATCATGGTGCTTGATGCTCAGGTCAGTCTTGCTTGCTGGGTTGTCATGCATTCATTCATGCATAAAACACAACATTGTTGTCTACCAGCGTCAGGTACATACAGTCCTGAGTAGCTCCCTCTATGGGGTCATGTTTTGGCCGTCCTAGGTAGTCAACCGCTGTCTGAGTGTATGGCGTCTGGATGATGCCTGAAGTCATGTCATGTTTTCAGCAAGTGTTGGCAATGCATTTTGGCATGTACTCACGATAAGGGCACTTGCGTTTATACTGTTGTCCTGCCTGTGAACGCGCAGAAGATGTGCTGAGTGCCTGCATGTAGGATCAGGAGGGCCTTTGTGGCTCTCACTGATGTTACAGCCTGACCCTGCTTGGCTTTTCACTTGTTTGCACTCATCTGTACTGGTCAGAGTCATATGTTGATCTGGACCAGGTGTTTACAGGTTGGATGGACACCTGATGACCAGGTCATCTTTGATCACCTCTGGGGCAGGGCAGTTCCAGGCAACAAGCCCGCCATTTGTGCTCCATCCATTCTTGTCTGGAACAAAGTGGATCTTGTTGCACCAGCCGGTTCAGAAGTTCAATCTGAAAGCCCCTTGCACACGGCATTTCCACCAGAACCACGTCAGTCTAGTACTGCCAACGCAGCATCAAGCAGCGTGCAGGGTGGCTCTGATAGGAATTTAGCAGCTGCAGAGTATAGGGGCCTTCACAGCAAAGAGCAGCATCACGTAACAAGTCAGACTGCCATTGGTGCTTTGAGCAGCCCCAGCAATGGCTTCTCAGCACAACCTCAGGACTTAAGCAGTGCAGGCGATGCACAGGAGGCTCAGCCGAAGGCGCCCACCGCTTGGGCTAATGCCAGCAATGCTGACAGCAGACCAGGCGGCGATGCTGTTCAATCAAGCCCTGACAATCCTGCAGGCTTACATCTTTTAGCAGCAACACCCACAGCTGCAGATGTCACTGCATCTGCCACACAGCATGCCAGTCAAGCCAGCAGTCAGTCTTCCTCAGACATCTCAGTTGCACCAGAAGCTGTGGTGACTGTCAGCAGCAACCAATCTGCGTCTGGGGATCAAGTGTCTGCTGTACATGGGATTCCAAGCAGCTGCGCTGACGCGTTTGCTGCTTGTGTGGAGACATGTGCCACAACAGGGCTGGGCCTGGATGCCCTGAGTGCTGCCCTGCTGCAGCTGTCAGATGCCCCCAGCTTGGCTGCAGGTAGCTCGTGCTGCATATGTCGTTGCCTGCTGGCTAAAGTGGTGCACGACATGTGCACACAGATATAACTTTGCCCTCGATGGATTGTGCATTGACAGGTGCACCGTACGCTTTGTGTGACACGCTGCAGCAGTGTGGGTCATTTGGCACATTGATGTTGCGTGTGTGCAGGAGGTGTAAGCTGGGCTGTCAACAGCAGACAGGCAGAGGCTTTGATCCGAGCGCAAGAAGCTTTACTAGCAGTCACAGACAGCATCAGCGAAGGTCTGCCTATTGACTTCTGGACTATTGATTTGCGGTCTGCAGTAGCAGCGTTGGGGGAGGTCAGTGGCAATGATGTCACAGAGGAAGTGTTGGACAGCGTGTTCAGCCAATTCTGCATCGGCAAATAGCTCCTCCCTGAAGAACTTCTTCAACATTATGGTGCCTCTTGGATCATGTGCACAGCTGGCGGGCAAGTTAGAGGCCATTGCACAATGGGTGGATGGATCAGTTGCAACCAGTACAGCACGCAGCAACAAACACATCTAGTTGCTGGTGATGAAACCCTTTTTTCCACCCCAAAACGTTGATATTTTGACGGCGCCGCCCATGACATGACAGCTGTAGATATTTCTGCTGTCACTGCAAAACATTGACCTTTATGCAGCAAGGCTGGCTCATCACTTTCATGAATCTCACTAATTTGGCTGCCTGGCATGTGTACAATTTTGCACTGACCCTTAGGGTCTGTAGGTGTTCAGCTCACAAGCAGCACTTGTACAGATGGGTCTGAGCGAGCTTGAAACTGCAAGGCAAGGCAACAACCTAGCTGTTGGCTGCATGCATGGAGTGCTTTGCACTGTTTGATCGACTGGTGTCGCCTGATTGTTTTGGCCACTTTTGTGCAGCTCTTAAAATTCTCCCACAATTCGAATTCTGAGAGGCTTTCTGCCTATTGCATTGTGCGAGTTGGCGACTTCAAACGCCACGCGAAAGTCTGACGCGACGCATGAGAGAGAGTCAGTTATACATACCCTCAGCTCTGTACAGCAGGTGCGGTTTCCTGCGCCGGTGTGGCGCCGGAAGCGTACTACACTGATCCCAAGAAGGACTGCACTAAAGCCGGATGGCTGGTAAGAGTGAGTTAGTGCGCTGAACTGCATGACATAAACAGTAGCGCATGAATATCCTACTGTACACATCGACTTCCTTCATACAGGAGGTCTGCGGTGTCATCATGACCTCGTATGGCTCTGATCCTCAGCTGTGTATGCAGACAACGCTACTAAGCAGGGGCCCCAGGGCCATGCAGCTGCTGATTCAGATGACGATGACGATTCAGCCCATAGAATCTGGACTATGCGCGACCTGCGGGTCCTGCACGAGCTGCAGAAACCTGTAACTGTAGTTGTCTCGGGTGTATACGAAGACCCTCACAGGTTTCAGGCAACAACTCCAGGAGCTGTAAACAGCACACTTGCAGTCAACAATGCTGAGTGTGTTGTCCTGGGTTGGCCCTTGCAGTGCTGAAGGCTTGCAAGACTTAGTTCGGGTGGTGTTCCAAAACGCTGAGTGCAAGAAGCAGTTTGGTTTGCCAAGATCACGAGCTGAATTTGTTGAGATCAGCAAGTCGTATTCAGAGACAGAAAGGCAGTTGCAGCGGGCATGGATCCTCAAGGCTACTCAGGTGCATCTCTTCTTCATTTCCCTCTGTGACTTGCATTGATGCATCATTTGCCATAAAACCAAAGAGATGAGTCCTGCCAACTTGAAGGTACACAAGCATTCGCTACAGCTGCTGCTGGCCTGTTGTACAGGTTACTGCGCGCTTCACGCATGCATGTATCTTGCCCATGCGCTGAATAACAATGCCTGCTACTCAATGCATATTTGCCACTTAGGGCGGCTCATCTCATCAGTCGTGGATGAATATCTCAAAGTTTTTGAGACCCCTCTTTCAAGGTGTGACAGCAGATGGGCCAAATTTTATCTGCAGATTTGACAGCAAGGTATGCCATCAGCCAAGAGTGGCAGGACCATGCTTACTACCTCCTGATCAGCCTGTGTTTCAAGTCCTTTGCTTTGGCTGACTATGCTTTTGTCCTTATGAACTGCATTGCTGCTATGTTCATGTCATTTCTGCACCCACCTGGCAATCTGCCTTTGCATTTGTAGGTGCAAGCGTCGCTTGAATCTGTTGTCAAACTTCAAGTTGCGCATTTGCATTGCATCCCACATTTAGTCCTCACCATATACTGGTACATCACAATCTTCCAACCACCAGCAAATCCCAGATGTCCTTTTTGTACTGCCACCAGGCCCCTTACGCTTCTCTCCAAAACGATTCAGAAATGCACATCTTGGCACCATGCTATGGAGCACTTTGCCAGTAACATCATCATTGTCCTTATGTGATTGCTTGACATGCGGTGCCTGGACATGCTTAGTCATGCTGACAAACAAGTACAATTGCTTATTCAGGCTATCAGGGTGAGGACATCACCTACTCAAGTGGAGACTGCCCTGATGCATGTAGCAGAGTTGGACGGCAGTGTGACAGACCTGCGCGTTGCTGCCATCCACAGCAGGAACCCACTGCACACCTTTCTGTTCAACAGCTGCGGTGTTTTCTTGAATGCCAACGCTTCTGCCTTGCAGGCATTTGCACATTCACATGCAGGCAAGTCATTTCCCTGGTTCCCAGTTGCAAACCACCTTGAAAGAGGGGACTGGGCAATCTGCAATCACCGCACTTGTACCTTTGCATTTGGGAGTGCATGCAGCAGAGCGCACTCTGTGCCTAGTGCTTAGAGATGCACCATGCCACCTGGCACATGGTATTGTCAAGCTCCTCACATGGCGGCAGCTGTTGTCCAGGCTCTATATGACATCATGTCATCTGTTGACAATGTAGGACCATTGTGACAGGCTGCCCTGCATTGTTGCAGGTGATGCTGGTGGGACTGGGCTCACCTTGAAGACCCTCTTTGAGGAAGGAGTATACCCAGGTGAGCTTTGATCTTCTCTTCTCCTCAAGCACAACCCATTCAGAAGATGTGCCCAAGTGACATCCCCTTGTCCACAGTGATGATTCTTGTCAAAGGATGGCAGCACTCGCATGTGTTGAAAATTTAAGAGCAACAGGATGACAGAGCTTGGCATGTGTTCAGGGTTTGTGGTTGCAGGGATGCTAGTGCTTTGCATGTGTCAAGGTTTGCAAGCATCTGATACCAACTGGGCTCCCATGGGCTTTGCTCTCTGCTGTCTGCTCCTTGCAGTACAATCCATTCTCAAACAGTTAACATTGCTGTTGTGTTGCGGTGTAAGTGGGATACCCTCATGTAGTAGCAGTTGATGCTCAAGGCTGGTGATAGTCATGTTGAACCAACTGTCAATCACAGACAGCTCTGACACTGTCTGCAAGCCCTCCATCATGCAAAAGCTCTTTGAGACAATGGAGAGGCTTCATGACTCACATGCAGGAGGGGAAGAGGAGGCACAGAGTGCATATGATGATGCAATGAATGCAGTCTTCAACCTGCAGCTGGAGTGCCATCGCCACACTCAGGCCCACAAGAGCAAGAAGGATGGAAGCACCAAGTGGTCCATGATTGAAATGTGGCCTATGCTGGTGATGACTCAACCCTCTTTGCACTTGCCGTCTCCAGTCATGTGTTCATGCAATGCTGTAGCTTACATCAGAGGAAAAGCATTTGTTTGTTTTGTTCCCAGCAAGACTATCTCCAGAGTTCACCCTGCTCATCAAAGTGTCTTATATTATATTATATCATATATTGCCCGTTACTTGCTGCTGATGGAGTGCATGTACAGGATCTCGCATTCAGCCTTGATGCATGTGCTAGCATGTTACAGTGTGATTGTGTGTCTGCGTCAGCCATATCACAATCCGCCCCAGCCGCTTTCTGCAGAAAGACCGCTGATGATACGCTCTGTAATCACTAAGCCAATGCAAGCCTAATCTGGCTGCATGAGCTGTCTATGATCCCCACCAACTAGTCAACTCTTTGCAGGACCCAGTGGATGCGTCTCCAGCAGTGCTGGTGAAGAGGCACAACATCACGCAGCAGAAGCACATTGAGCTGCAGCTGACCGCCCACCAAGATGCCCTGCAAAAGTGAGTCTCATTCACTTCCCACCTAGCCATGTCAACATCATTACAAAGCACCATGCTGAGCATGTCCAAGTGCAACTGCATGCAAGACAGGCAGAGTTGTGCAATGTTTGGAACACAGGCTTAGCCTGCAGGCATCAGGTGCATGCGACACAAGTCAGATCCCATCAGAGATCCCTTCAGAGCTGTCAAGCAGTATGAAATGCCAAAAGTAATGTGACTAACGCAGCTGGGCCGGACTTAAGCACCCTCAATCTGAAGTAATTGATGCCACAATAGCAAGCATACCTTTTGAAGCTCATCACTGTACTGCACTTGCCAGGTCATATTCTCCCGCACCTACCTAGCTCATCATGAGCTGGAAAGCGTCGTGATTATTATTATCATTATTACTGTTATTATGATTATTCATATGATTATTATTATTCTCCCACAAAATGCAGGCAGAATCAGGAATTGGAGCAGGACTCCTTTGCTCTGCATGAGCAGCAGCTGAGGCTGCAAGAAGAGGCGCAGAGCCTGACGCAGCGCCTGGAAGTCATCCTGCATGACAAGTTCCAGCACCGCAAGCACGGCTTTGACTCTGACACCCCCATCGACAAGACCCTCACCTTCCTGCAAGGGGTCATTGGGGTGCGGCCTTGACCTGGCATGTTTGCTAACTCTCAGCCAGTGATGCTGGCATGTGCACTCACATAGCGGCAGGTTGCTAGCAAGCAGCTGGGCAGTCGTGTGTCTCATCCCAAAATCTGAATGGCGCAAGAGCACATCGGGTCACAAGTCTTGAGTGATGTGCAATGATTACATGATGTGGTCACCTGCAGGGGAAAGTGCCCCCTGTGGAGATGGCCTTGGACCTGTTCAACATTTTGAGCGAGTCTGATACCAATCTGAGGCAACCTGTAGGGCTGGAGGACCAGCTGCTGCAAGCTCGCAGCATAGACAACGAGGTCGGCCAGTCCATGTTGCAGCTGCTGCAGGTAAGTCATTGCGCTCTTTCCAACTCACCCCCACAACTTCTTGCCCTCACCAGTAGCCTCCTATCAGTCGGCACCCATGTTCTGTGCATGGTGAACTGTTAGGTGTGTGTGCTAGCAACAGGCTCCTTCGTCAAGCAACTTCTGCATCTGTGCATGTCAGCACAGCGTCTGTCAGCAAGATCAAGGTGCTGTCATGCAGACTTGTTGTCATGCGCAATCCGGCATCAACTCTGGCAGGAGACACATAGAATGGATACCATCAAAGCTTTTGCAGAGCATTTTGAGGCAACCTGCATGTGGCAGCTGCACAGCCCTTGCTGCTATGAAGCAGTTCATGCTTCCCCTCTGTGACAGCACCGGTCTGTCAGCAGCAATGTCAACATGTCAGTAATGCCAAGCCTACTGTCAAATCAAGGGTCTGCATGCGGCACAGTAAAGGGCCTGCAGTTGATGTGCAACTTTTGCCAGCTGGCACATGAGTGTGTTGGGCCGCCAGCTGTCTCAGCCTGACTTGAATGTGTAGGGCAGTGCAAGAGGCAGTGCCCTGCTGCCTGACAGGCAGGGCTCCATGTCTGCCAGCCTGACCAAATCCACCTCATCTCTTCCATCAGGCACTGCACGCCCTTACTGGATGGACAATGTGTTTGCAACAGAGCAGAACGGCAGCTTTGTGCCACCAGCTCTCACCACCAGCACTGAAAAGATGCTTCTGGTAATGCCTGGCTCTCACTGCACTTCTTCCATGTTGTTGCTGCTGCACCAGGCTCTCATGGTGTTTGCCCATTGTATGGTGTTATTGCATGACTTTTGAGTGATGCCAGTGTGACCGCGCATACTGTTAGCAGGCTGTTGTGTAGTGGGCTTGTGCTGTATGGCACTGTTGTGTTGTTGCTGCAGCACACTGCAAGATGTGTGAGATGTGTCTTCCTGCAAAGGACTCTGGTCAATAGCGCCCAAAGCGCTTGCCATGTTGACACCTTGACAGCAATGTCTGCCTACCTTTTGCAAATGTCTTGACCAGACGTGCTGTTCTGCAGCAATCCATAAAATAAGGTGCACACTCGTGTTCACAGCGGGATCAGCACTACATTGCATTACAGCATTACAATGTATCAAAAACAGCTGCCAACCTTGGTCATAGTGTCGCCTCGCTACACGCCTAGCATGTAGGCGGAGGTAAAAGCATCATCTGCAGTTTGCTGGCTGCGCTACAGGATGCAGAGAACAACTGGCAGTTTGACATCTTCAAGTTTGCTGAGGCCACCCCAGGCCATACCCTGGCTCTGCTGACATTCCACTTCTACAAGGTCTCGGGCTGCATCTCGCATTTTGGATTGGAATCAGCCAAGCTCTGGCGGTTTCTGCAGAGGATAGAGAGTGGTTACCAAATGCAGAACCCCTACCACAACAGGTCTGTTGCTGACTCACAGCTTTGCATATTGTGTGTTGACACTGCCAAACATACCACGAGTTGCATGCACACCGCAACATCGTGAGGCATCAACGCCAGTTGGGTCTTGCCTCAGCTCATATAGGGCTTTGCTGCATGGTTTTCTGTTTGCATGCTCCTTTGCAGAGCAAGTCCTGTCTGCAGCATCACAAGAATGCAGGCATGACATGCAAAGCAGAACAGTCAGCACTGCATGCAGCATGGCAGCTTGATATGCCGATCAAAGTTACAGAAGACAGCTCACTCCCAACCAGTACTCGCTATGTTACAGAGACAAATGGGGTGCCACTGTCAGTGACATCGATCCTAATCAGCAGCATATGCAATGTTGTCGCTGCTGGCTTTGCTTTTGTTGTTTCTACCACACTTTCAGCACCCATCAACATCTACACACAGCTCTCCTGAAAGTCGGCCCTCACAGCCAGTCACAAAGGTCTATTAGAGTTATGCTGTGCCTGTCAACCAAGGCTTTGACGACGTTGTAGCAAAGCTCTGATTGTACAGAGGTTGTGACCAATGTGCCAAAACAAGTGAGCCATGAGCCATGTGCAAAAGCTTACGTATGGTGTGTGATGTCTGCAGCATACATGTGGCGTCAGTGGTACAGATGACTCACATGCTGCTGTGCCATGGCGGCATAATGCAGAGTAAAGCCCTAGGCAAGATACAGCTGATGTCAGCCTACTGGTCAGCAGCAGTACATGACTTCGAGCATGGTGGTGTGAACAACGACTTCCTGATCAAGACTGCTCACCCTCTGTCCATCACCTACAATGACCAATCACCTCTGGAGAATCACCACTTGGCTGCTGCTGTCAGACTCATCTTTGACCCAGAGTTGGCCTTCATGCCGGTAAGCTCCTACATCATCCTGCAAGCATCACATAGCATTGGGCTGACTGAGGGGCTTCAGAAGCTTGTGTGCTGCTACAGGCTCAAGCTTTCGCATGAAAGTTTTCTTGGCACACTCAGCTGTACCCATAGCCACTGTGGTCCAGTAGCTGACGATTGCATGTTCACATTCTCTCATGCAGTGTGCCAGTCCATGCTGTGCCTACGCTTTGCAGCCACTGACTTTTCTGCATGCTGATCAGCAACTGACTCAGTGCAGGTCATTGCGCTGACAAATGTGCATTCACGTAGCCTTACTGAAGCAAGTTTTACTGCCCAGTCTATGAATTTTAGCAGAAATTGTTATGCTACAGCTCTTTGGCAGTCTATACTCTCATGTATGCTGTACATATGCACGTTCAAAAGCATATATGCTATGAAGCTTTCGTTTGGTGTGTAGACTGTAGCAGCGTCTATTCCAACACATGCTTTGTGCATGCACAGTTGACATTGGTGAGGTCTGAGGGCATGCTGGTGTTGCGGTCCACATGCATCAACATGGTGCTGGGCACAGACATGAAGAAGCACTTTGACATCGTGTCAAGATTCCAGGTGCACATACAACCAGCCTGCTTTGTGTTGCATGTATGTGACATGCAAAAAGACGCTGTCGCATCAGGTGCAAACCCCAATGTCACTGCACTCTCTGGTTGTGACTCACATGCTGGCAAACTGCTGTTTGTCATCATGACACTGTATGGTCAGCTGCACACACTACGTTCTACATTGCTTGTGCAGAGCTTTTGGGCATCACACCAATCCCTGCGTGAGCAGATTGAAAGGCAACAAGAGCCTCAACAGCACTTTGTCATAGACAGAATCAGCATCAGGGTTTCCTTGTCTCATTTGCCAAGTGCAGCAGTTGGCATGACCTCATGTTCAGCAGACGCTGACAAGCCTCATAGCTTTCAGGACACCAGTGTTGGATGTACCTAGCAAGAACTGCTAGCACACCTGTGATTGTTATGATCGGTTTTTTGAGGGTTGCAACATGAATATGCAGGCCGCCTTCAAGAGGACACCACCCAGCAGTGCTGCAGAGTCTTCACTGCAGAGCGCGTCTGCAAGCCCTGTTCAGGACTGGGAGACCATCAAGTCTGAGGACAAGACGCTGGTGCATCAGGTGACACCATGATGGCATTGTGAGCTTGTACTTGCTGCTTGGCTCGGCTGACTGCTGACTGCCACAAGCTATGCTGACAGCTGTACCTTGATCTGTGGTCAAGCTGAACAACTCAACCTGCTCTTTGACTGTTCTCCCTCAAGCGTCCGGTCACATACTGAGCGGCCAAAAACAGAATGACACACGAACCTGCTCATGTCATTTAACAGAAGCAAGCATGCAGGCCCTAAAGAGACAAAAGGCTCCACAGGTGTGCTAGCCGACTCCTCTGTTCACACCGCCAGCCAATGTTTTGCTTTAGACGCAAGTCAGCATTACAGACACAAGTCAGAATCATCTTCCTATCCCTGTGTGCTCAAGAACAACAAAGATGGCATGATGGCCTCGCAACACCCATGTTAATGGAAATCAGTTGTGGTGGTATGAATTGCATAACTAGCTCTGACGCAGGTCAAGACTGCTTCTCCATTTGTGGTGTGTGCAGATGGTGCTGAAGTGTGCAGACATTGGCCACTTGGCCGCCAGTCTTCACACCCACAAGCGCTGGGCCTTGCAATTGGAAGAAGAGTTCTTCCGCCAGGTGTGTGCATGCTTCAAACTAGGCATGGGTCTGCTTCAGGTCTTACTTTATGTCAGACTCACACAACAGCTCTTTGTCATTGTTGTCCTTGTTCTTGTCATGCTAGCTTGCTAAGCATCACCTCATACTGGGAACTGATGTGACCACCTCAGCCCTAAGGAAGAGACGGTCCTGATGGCTATGGAGTTGATCTTGCTTGAGGCTTTTCTGTCCTTGCAGATACCGGTATCTGCTGTGGTGAAGCGCATGCCATCACTTTAACCTTTGTCACCTTGCACATTGAGCTTTCCAAGCTTTGTTTTGCTTCTTCTTTGGCGTCATTCTCTACTCTAATCTACCTGCCGTCCAGATGCCATTGATCAACCAGTTGACTCAGTGTCCTGGGCAGCCCGGAATAAAACTTGGCTTCTCATTAAATTGACGTCGAAAGGCGTAGTCTTTTCTTTTCTTTTCTTTCTTGACTTAGTGTGGTGTGCTGCCAACAGCGACGCCAGCCATGGCATCCTGGATGCAAACAAGCAAGAGCTTCTTTTAGCATTGGGGTCCACTATACCAACACTCTTCCTTCTCCTTGTGATCATTCCTTGTGCGCCTTGATTTCATTGGCACAAAACTATTCTAATTCTCAAACTTTGGTCGTGAATTTGTGAAGTGTACAGCGTATGTTTGGGTACTGATGTTGGTGATGGTGCTTGCTGATTATGGTTATTGGTGCTGGTGCATGTTGGTGATGATCATCAGTGATTGTGCAGGGAGACAGGGAGAAGGAGTGTTGCCTGACAGTCAGTCCCCTCATGGACCGCACCCTCCAAGGTACACTGCACTGCCAAGAGCACACAGTGCCTACAGCTTTGAGGCAAATACATGGACTATACATATGCACAGATGTGCATGGTTGTTAGTCTCAGCATCCCAGTCTTGAGACACCTGACTGGACATTCTGTCCGTGGTGCTGTTCGATGTTAAGGCGTTTACGCAAGTCCACCGAACGTGTGAAGCCTTCTCCTCCCATGTCAATGGCCTTCCAGTTGCAGTGATCAAACAGACATTACCCATGCTGGAGGGCCTTGCTGAGCATTAGGTGATGTTGCACTGTGTACTGTACAGGTGGCATGACCAGGTCTCAGATTGGGTTCTTCAACATTGTGGGCACCCCTATGTTCAAGGCCATGGTGGATCTCTTCCCAGATGCACAGCCAATGCTGGACGGCGTCACTGCCAACCTGAGACAATGGGAGCAGAGCGCTGAACAGGCAGCAAGGGCCTCATGAAGCTTCATGCCAACATAGATGCTACGCGACAGTACAAACAAAAGCCTCTGGTCCAACAGGGGAATGCTGCCTGAGAGGCAATCTCTGGGGCCTCAGTCTGCCTGTTTATGGATGGGATCTGTTCACTCTCCACAACATCAAGCCAAGGACAGAGGCAATGACTATGGGTTGCGCTGGTGCAAACTCTTTTTTCCTTTATCGCTGACTTGACTTTCCTGCAGGGCAGAGGTTGTGACAATTGATCTGCCGTTCAGGGGCATCAGCAAACTCAAGTATAGAGCTCGTTGCTTTTTCTTTCTTGTGTGCAATGTCAAGACTTCTCCATTTTGGGGACTGGAGCAAGTTTGCCGGGAATGGGAAGGCGTTATGACTTCGACTGAGCGTCAAACTTAGCTCATCAATATAAGTATGTTATCCAGCAAGAGTTGCTGTGTGAAGCAATGCCTGACTGCTTCATTTCTATCTCGATTGTTTTCTGCTCCAGGTTGTGTAGGGCCCAGACAGCAGATTGGTATGTGATGATCAACGCATTGTTATTCCCATGATAGACTGGATTCAGTGCCGCAATACTATTTACAGCTTGATAATCTGTTCTACATGTTTTGTGCAGTATCAAGTATCAGCCAAAGGGCCTTAAATCTCACTCTGGTGTCGACTTGGTGCACACCACGTAGATGAATCTTAGTCACATATGTGGCTGGGTTCAACACAGTCATACGGCTGCACATAACTTTCCGGGATCCCAGTAGTATGTTTGTGAGTTGCTTTTTTGGGTTGAAGGCCATGGCTATCTTTACGAATGATGTACCAGTAGAGTGTCTCATTGGAATATATAGCACAAGCACTTGTGATGAGCATGTGGTTTGGGACAACGTGCCTCTAGGTCTAGCTGGGATCCGCAATTATATATGCACCCATATATGTACCTGTATTATCAACGTGTAACAATCGATTGACTGATGTCAGATGAGCAATGTGGCACCTGGCTACATCAGCATGTCGACTTTCGAAAGACTACATCAGCTGCCAAAGGCACACCCCAAGCACGACGTATCGTACTGTTGCAAATTTCACCAAAGGCAAGCTGTGAAATGCGCCCAAAATTGTGCCAGTGTAGTCCTTGAATCCATCACCAGGACTAGCTGCTGCAACCAATTATTGCTTGCTATGATGTCACACGTGCCATGTCTAGACGTACATACCATGTCTAGACCAGATCTGGGCAATGCTGCCCACACCACTGCAGACCAATTGTAAATAGCGCAATTTCACCATTGTGCTTGCAAAACATAGAGCAAAGCATGCAAAGTCAACAAGGCAAGGGCAATCTGTGGAGACATGTGCCCTCAGGAGGCCAGCGCGGCCATGACCAAATTGAATTGCTGCAGCGTAAGCGGCTGAATATTGGAAAGAGCAACATTGGCCAAGACATGCGTCTTAGACTTGTGACCAACCAAAGTCGCTACGATGCCAGGTGTGCTCCTTGCAATCTGTATCAGCTTTGGTCCTGTGCCTTTTACGTTGCTCAGCTCTGGTATGACATCTAGCTTGCTCTGCAACAGACACAGCCATGAAAGCTGTTGTGTACTTGTCTCAAAGCATGCTTGTTTGCTATACCTCACTTCCTGGACTCAGGTGGCAATGTGAACAGTCAAGCTGGTTCTGCATCCACTGCATCCATCACTCAATAACGCAATGCAGTAGGTGCTGTATACATGCAAGAGAGTGGTCTCTCCTGCAGATCTTTCGCCACTGACACGTGGACAGCATGCAGCTGGTATGCAATTCACAGCACAGCACAACAGATTAGGGTGTGACGAACGACATGCTCGCCTACGCAACTAAGTTTGGCATAGGGTATAAGTTTGCTATTTGATGATATGCTCACCTGCAGGGCAGCGTTTTGCAGCAGGGCAGCTTCTTGCAGAGGCCCTGAAGCAAAGATCCCAACCTGCAGCTTGCCTGCTGCTTCTACCAGACTTCCCATAGACTCTGCATCAACCCAGAATGCTGCACTATGCCAGTAACACCATGCACCCAATTAAAACAAGTCAGACAGCAAGTTGGCGGTTCACTGTCAGCTGCCCAACAGGCTTGTATTTGTGCAACTGCAGGACGCGTCACAGTCACAGCCAGGGTCGCTCTGAGCGCAGCACGCAGTAACCAACAGGGACACATTGTCTCAGCACAGGCGACAGCATCAGCAGGAGATGGGCTAAACTAGAGTTGCACAGAGGCGTGAGCCACCAACCTGTGACTACTTCGGCGTCAGGCAGCGGCATTGCAATTGGCACGGGCTGCCAGTTGTCTTGCCAAGCCTCAGGCATGGCCACATTGATGGGCAGCTGCACGTACCTACAGACAGAACAAGAACTGAAATGAGCTCATGCAGATGGAAGATGAGCACACTCTGGCCCAAGTTGTGTCAACGACAGCTGCAGAACAGTGCAGGCACAGCTGTGCATGACAAGCAATGTACATATCTGCCTGACAAGCAATGTACATATCTGCCTGACAAGCCCCATGTCTTTACACTTCTGCATGCATTGCGCTATTCTGGCTGACACACATGCAGTCAGTCTGAGCAGCAACAGGGGCCCCTCTAGGTTCTTGTCTGATGCCTGAGTAGATATGCACTATCGCCCTCAGAAGCACAGCGCCCCCTGCTTGG
>JAABUP010001485.1_pt1 | contig 49271 bp, 62 predicted proteins | sample 5559201 | NCBI WGS metagenome assembly JAABUP01 (sample SAMN10711887, study PRJNA513373) | rock metagenome | isolation source: Antarctica rocks | place: Antarctica | reverse complement strand
TCGGAGTGGGCGGAGCCCACGGAGAGCGACTCCATCCGAATCATTTACGCGGGGGGCGCATCAGTGACCACCAGTGCCTGTCAGGGCGGCCGGCTTTGCCTTCTGTGTATTGTTTTTAGACCCTTTGCCCACGCACAACTCGCTGCGATTCAGCGCTATGGACTTGTGGCAAACTGCCAGTCGCATACTTAGTACTTGTCTAGCAGAGCCTTCGCGCAGCGCTTAGCGCGTTTCTGGACTATGGACCAGCCATCGACGTCTGAGCAAGCTGATCCTGGTGCCGACAACGCCCCACAGCCTCGCACAGGATTCCGTCGCAAGATACCTCGGGCTTGATTAGCTGCTGAAATAGCCAGTGAAGAGGACGAGACAACTGTGGAGCCCAGCTGTGCCAGCACAAACTTGAGAGCAGCGCATCAAAGTGGCTGCCTCAGCACAAGCTGGCTTCTCAGATTTGTCTCTCAGCATCTTTTGCATGTCCCAAAAAAACTAGGACAAGAGCCTGCATAGAGATGCAGGCTGCAAAACTACACCAGTCCTTTTTTCTTGTCTGCTGTATATCTGTAATCTGCAGGAGTGCAAGGGAGCTTTTATTGGCAAGCCAGCTCGACTGAAGTCACTGTGCTTTGCAATGCAGGTTGCTGACAGAGCCAATCAGAATTGTGATCAACAAAAGGACAGCGATGCAAAGACTGGCCAGGAGGAGGTCGATCAAGAAGACATAACCAGCACAGTTGTAAAGATTTGTCTGGAGGCAGCGTTACTGATGGGCGACTGAATAATTCTTTGAAGCACCGTGCAGCGCAGCTTGTGCTTTGCTTGTGCAATTTGCTGTTTACTGAGCACTTGCCTTGAACATAACAATATATGCTTGTCATGCATGCTGCCATCCACCTGCAGCTTGGGCCTTGCTTGTGCTATTTTATAGCTAGTACTTGACTGCTAATTCCCAAAATCTGACCTGGCCTGACAGCAATTCAGGCTGCAGTCCAGGAAATCTTGGTTGATATTTTACATATGTACAAGCAAGGCCTTTGTAACAAGCAAGGCCTCTGTAACTTAACTGAATTAATTAGGTGCTTACCTACCATATCACTAGGCATTCTCTAGTTCATCATTACGCTGCTTACAGAATCAAGCCAGTAGTGGCAAAGTGTGAGTGTTGTGTAGTCACAAAAAAAAGGTTTCGCGAGAGGGCCTTCTCTGAGGGGGATCCCTGAGCAAGCACTAGCATTTTCTGGGACCCCAATTCCTGTGGCGTGCGGCATCTAACTTGACCCATACTCGGGGCCGGAAACTCGATTCTGGTTGATACTCAAGTCTGAGCCAGACTCTGAGTATGGTTTAGATCAGGCGTCATTGCACATGATCAGGCTGGTGCCCATTTAGGCCCTGCATGCTCAGCCTGCCACTTGGCAGAGCTGGGGGGCAGGTTTGGTTGGGGCTGAGCCAGTAGTAGCAGAAACATGTGTACTTCATTACTTCAGTATCCTCTAGCTACTCAGTTTTGTGGCATTGACCACTAGACATTAAACAATACATGCCTAGCCTTCTCTCTAGGGAGTGTTGTATGCCTGTATGCCTAACACTTGACAAATGCAGAAAGTCCAATTTGATCAAACAATTTGCAAAAGTTGGATTTCAGCCTGTGCATGCTCTATTGGCACATTGGTGTCTTTACATGATTCAGTTCAGAAGCATCAAGCAGCTTCCCCATCTCCACAAACAGTGAGCTCTGAGCCACTCGTAAGCCACTCGTGAGTCGCTCGTGTTGCCTTGCTGTTGCATCTGCTAAATGTTGTGTGGGTAACTTGAAAGTGGAGGCTCTCGCCGTCCTGAGTGGCAAGATCTTTGAGTCAAACTCAGCAGGCAGTACGTGTTTCAGCTGATGGAGCAAATGATAGAGAAAGAGGTAACAATGCTGGTGAAGGTAATGGTAGCAGAGGGCCAACTGGCTGCAGCCACGCATCATGCTTGTACTGGTGGACTGTGCACAAGAGGTGTCCAGGGATCCAACAATTGCGTGCTTGTACTGCCACCCTGATGCCTGCCTATGTGTATACAAAGTCTGTTGCATCCACTCATTGTGTTGATGCGCATGCTACAGAGAAATGAAAAGCAAAACCAAAACTGACAGGATTACGACTCCTTCCAGCTGTAATGTGAAGCTAGTGAAGCTTGTGATGCTAGGCACCTGATAGCTTGAATCAAGATACATGATTGCATGATCCCCATGGGCATCACTGCATTAATGTGTGCAAAAGAAGACAAGCCATATAGTGCCACAGGGACAGCGCAACGACGTGACCCACCTGCATGCACTGCAACAGGGGATCTGTGAGGGGCAGGCAGTCAGGTCAACCCACAGTATCATTAGGATGATTGTCAGCTGGAATGTGCTGTGTATTGAGCGCTATTGCCAAGACCTGAGCTGCGGCTAGAAGTAAGGTGAAATATGATGACGAGCCTGATCTCATGTCTATCTGCGTTCCAAACCAACTTGAGCACCATTGCACATGCAATGTTGGTCCTGTCAGTAAGCAGCATCTGCAATTTACTGGGGGTGCTGCAAAATTGCAGGTGCTGGGATTATTCAAAGGGTGCAACAGCTACAGGCAGCCTTCACTTCAGGGACACCACCAATGTGGCCAGCCCAAGAGGCTTCAATGCTGTTGGTGGTTTGCTTCTGCTCTTGAACACACTGTACATCACAGGCCACGGCACTGCTGGCTTAGGTGACAGAAGCACACAAGACAGAGCGCTTCACTCACGCAGCTGTCAGATCATTCCAGTCAGGTGCCAACAGGTTTAGCAGATCAATGTCTACCTGTTTTGCTGCATGTGGAGGCCATACAATGGAGAGTGCTGATCCACCCCAGCGGTGATACTACAGTAGCTACAGCACGCTGTCTTGCAAGTTCACGCTGGACAATGACACACATGTTGAGACTCACTGCTCAAACACAGCTATCGCAGCATGCTCGACTTGCCCCACTGTAGTTGATGATTGATGCACTGTTCATCAGAGCTTGGTTCCAAGTGTAACAAGAGCATACTGTATGCTCTTGTTACACCTGGAACCAATGGATGCTGCATGCACACGCAAAGTCAGGAGGTTACTAATCCTGATCAAGATCAATGGAGCAAGGAATGAAAGCGATGCAGAAAGCCAAACGGACCAGCATCCATTCAATGCACGAGATTTGCACTCGCCCGCAGCTAGTATCAGAGGGTTGAGTCGCGGCACCAGTCTTCCCGACCAGTTGATAGGTCAAACGTGTATTGCATGCTAACACTTTGTGGCCTCCAACGTTCAAGTACCCATGATAGCCTGGCGCTGCCCTCAGACATTCCCTACGCAGCACGGCTGGCCAAACAATATCTCGCCAAGATTGCCGTACCGGAGACCATTCTGTTATCGGCATACAGGTGAACTAGTGAAAATGCTAGAAGGGCCGTCTGGGCAGCTGCTGCCCTTACCTGAGCCTCACAGCTATGTGCAGATAACAAGATACATGCGATAAAAGCAACGACAGGATCTGTAGAGCAGCTCAGGGATTGGATAGAGGAACACGGAGGTTACATACACCCACACATAACCCTTTCCAGCAGCCCGAGCTATAGTTGCAGGTGCACTGAAGTTGCTATATTAAATCTATGCCAGTTTGCAGAGACTCGAATCCTACATCTTGTTGTTCTGAATGTGTACTTTCAGACCTTAGACCGTACCAGCATTGCCTGACAACCAGGGGTGTTGTCACCACAGAAGACATTGATGAGGAGCTGGTGTCGCGAGAACCACTGCTACTGGTGCCTGAGGAGCTCAGCATCAGCACCATCTTAGCCAAAGAAAAGCTTGCTCCCATCCTGAAAGCTGCCAATCTGCCAAGTCTAGAGGTGACTCCTTGTCAGTGCAGCGTGGGCATCCTGCTGCTAGATACGTTGACTGGCACTTGGCGTGCTTGGTCAGCTTTCATTTGGCATCAGCTGAGACTCTGCAAGATGACCCATTTCGCTGTTTATGCTACACATTAGAATAAAGATGTGGGAATGTGCTTGCTTGTACGCAACCCTCTGTAGAGGAATTGACACACTGCTCTCCTGTGCAATTGTTTTTCCCTGGCACCATCTCAAGTGGGCAGAATCCCAATTTTGTGAGACACATATTGTGTGGTCTCTGCTCACATGAAGCAATGTATCCATGTTCAAGTGTGCACTGAATTTGCTGAGACAACCTCCAATTCACACTCAAATTCGATGTTCCATGCAATGCAGGAGCTGGATGCAGTACTGCCTTTGGCTTTGTTTTTGGCACATGAACGAAACAAGGGGCAGGGCTCCTTCTGGCAGCCCTATCTAGGGCTTTTGCCAGAGCAGCCAGGCTGTGCTTGGCTGATGCATCCAGAAGAGCTGACACAAGGCCTCCAGCAAGTCAAACAGCTTGTGGGTGAGTCATTGCTGGGGAGAGCAACTCTCATGCTGCTGCATTTCTTGCTGTTACATGAGCAGCGCAAAGATGATTGCCTTAACAGAGGTTGCTGATAACGTCTGTATTAGAAGACCAGGCCCGCCTCTCTTATGTCACTGCCATGAAAGTGCGCATGCTGTTGTACTGGCTGCTTGCCTGGGACAATGTGCAATCTCCTGCCTGAGCTCCAGCCTCCCTGTCATGTAATGGCAATCATTTGAATCACCCCCTGTTGCAGACAGAATTGCATCATGCCGTACTGGGACTTTTTTTTACCTGTGATGCTTGTTCCGGACTTTAAAGTTGCTGTGTGACGCTACGAAGGTGCTGAAGCACAAGACTGGGACTCCAAGGTGCAAGATGCCAAAGATGCAGTCAACTTTCAAGCCAATGCCATGGCAACAGCATATGGCAAGGTGTTGAATGTGAGCGCTGATGACATACTGTGGGGAATGGGTCAGGTAAACTTTCATGCCATGATGCTTTAAATACTGACTTGTTGAAAGAAAAGCAGTTCGTCAGAAGGCTCACAGGCTAAGCCTTGCACCGCAGCACCTGTTGTCAAGTCTCCTGGAGTGTCAATTAGGCCAAACTTTCCTGCTCTGCTCTGTCTGCTCTGCTCTAGCTGCTAAACCTGCTGCAGGTGTGTGTCATATCAAACCTGAGTTTTTGTTATGGCAGCACGCTATGATTGCTTCCCTCTTACAGCATGTTATACACCATGCCCCTCCGTGTTTAGCTAAAAGGATGGCATTTGAGCCAATTCTTGCAGTGCTTTCAGCAATCTAACAGCTTGTGGTTGACCCCACATGCTATTGCAGGGGCATGTTTGCTGGTGTGCCGCGCTGTTGCATGTCATTGGTGATCGCAGATAGGTGGATGGTCTGTCTCGCCTAATTTACTCAAAGCAACTTCAACAGGAACGATATTGGTCCAGCGAAGCTGCTTTGACTAGATTATGCCGCACAGCCTCTGCTTGTCTGTTGTCCACTTTGAGCTGTAGCAGCTTGATGCAGTAGTGCTTCACTGCAGACATTTGCCCACAGCCACATGTAGTGTAATAGTCACTGCAGCTATTGAGATACTGCATCACAATATGGCTATCCAGGAAGCAGCAAAGTGCTGACACTGCTGCCCCGCAGTTTCAGCACTCTGTCATTCAGACAGATGAGCCCATGTGTTGCAGACCTGCTAGCCTGCTTTTGTGGGTCAGCTGCCCTTTCCCTCCAGCTTCCATCAACTCTGAGAACTCAAATCTCCTCATGAGCAAGTTGAAGACATTGACTTCATGTTGTGGTGGGTGGCGGTGCAGGTGCTGTCCAGGTGCTTTGGGCAGGAGCCTGATTTGGCAATGCTCCCCTTCACTGACCTCTGCAACCACTCCTCACATGCCATGGCTCCCAACAGGTACTTCTGATAAGCTGATCTGATTATATAAGGAAACAGACAGACACGATTTGCTGTGCATGTATCTAGCTTAGCCTATGCCAGAGAGCATAGACACTGTTTCCCCTGTTATTCACAGTCAAGGTTAGGTCAGAAAACTCCACAAATCATGCATGCTCTACTTGGATCAACTCAACCGTAACAATGTGCTTGGGTCTGCTGCATGAATAGCCTTCTATACTAAGACTGCTATTAAGCATTGAGCTTTTGTAGTATATATCGAAGAAGCAGATTGCCTATCCACGATTGCCTGGCCTCAAGTGCTACTTTGCCTGCATTTTATTTCTGCAAGTATGCATGAGTCATAGTTGTGCAGTAAAGATCTAACACTGCTAACACGGCCTTGTTTACCATGTTGCAGTTATACGGGTACTGAAGACAACAGGCCCTTTGTGTTTGTGAGCTCAATATGGGACAATGAACCCAGGCCACTAGCTGCTGGTGATGAGCTGTTCATCTCATACATGGCCGCCACGCCCCCACTGACTGCTTTTTTAAATTTGGGTTTTGTGCCTGAGGAACTGCTTGTGCAAAGACTGGGTTGATGCAATCAGTCGACAAAAGATAGTTTTCAAAAAGTGTTGCTGAGTCAGACATTCAGTTTATCAAGAAAAGGACATTCCACGCAAGCATAAGAGTGAACTTGCTGTTCTAGAATCAGATCTGAAGTTGATTAGACGTTTCGGAATTGAAAAGGAAGCTTCCAACAAATCATGTTAGTCACCTTCATCCACAATGGTAGCCACCGCGTGTGCACATGCAAATTTGATGGGCCATCCCCCCATCCGAGAGAACCTCGGTGAAAGGACAGGGTCGCCGACTTATCGGCCGTGCACGCACCGCGATCTGTCGTCAAACAAGCTTCCCCGTCGTTGCCCAAACAATGCTCGCTGAGCACGTATCACAATTGAATAGAACAGCCTCGGTCCGACCACGGCCTTCGTGTTACTTCATGAAAGCGGCGCACGCGTTATGTAGCTGGTCTTTTGGCTGGTGACAGTCAAAGTTCCAATCGAGTAACTTTTCAAGGCAGTGGGTACAGTTCACGCCGTTGGTGTAAACATGAGCTCCACTTGTGGTGAATTTGCAAGCATGAGAAGAGCTTTGAAACCGCTCAAAAAATGGCTACAAGGCCAAGGAGGGTACATACACCCAGCCATAGGCCTATCCAGCAGCACTACTTCTGGTGGCAGGTTAGGCACACGTTTGCACTATATTGCTCAATACAAGCTGCAGGACCAGACAGCAATTTCTGTGCTGTTGACTCTTGGGATATGCAACACCTCCAACAGAATCTGGTGACCAGGGGGTTGATTGTCACAAAGGACATAGATGAAGAGCGAATCATGCGTGGCCCACTCATAAAGCTGCCTCACACAATCAGGATCACTACTGAACTTGCCAAGCAGAAGCTTGCTCCCATACTGCAAGCTGCTGGCCTGCCAGATGTACAGGATACCAAAAATTCAGCAATAATGGCAGGAACGGTAAGTTGCCAAGTATGCTAGTGTACAGTATTATGCCTTTTAGCTCTAGAGGCATTGTCCTAAGCATGTGAAACACGTGATCATCAGGTTCTGCATGTCTCCTGCTGCAGCACATTTGCAGGACACATCCTGATAAAAGCAGTTGGTCATGGCCTTGCTGTAACTGCACACCTGAAAATCAACAGCCGAAAAATGCCACTAGGTTTGCCTCAAGGTGCTCTGCTCAGGTCTGCTATGTGAAAATCATGTAGCCGTAAGTGCATGGTGACTGTATACCTGTGATGGGTATCGCTTTGATGCAAGCCATGCCCTGTATTTTGTCATATTCTTCACCAAAACAAAGGTGAAATGCATTGCAGAACCTGGAACCGTTCCTGCTTGTGGGGTTGTTTATTGCATATGAGCGCAATAAAGGCAAGGGCTCCTTCTGGCACCCCTACCTAGACATGCTGCCGGAACAGCCTGAGTTTGCCTGGCTCATGCAGCCTAAACAGTTAATAAGTGCTCTGGCAGCAGCCAAAAAACCCCTAGGTGACGTCTGCAAAGAATCTCACACAGATTGGAGTGATGTCCCTGGCTTCAACCACATTTCTGCCTGTGGTTTGTTCATAGCGTCTGTTTGCTGCACTGCAGTCTATATTAGCAAATACTTTCATAGGCAGCTTCTTACAGCATCCTATTGCTACTTTGTAGACCATGGTGTGCAAGTGCTTTTGTACTTAATGAAATGAAATATAAGCAGTCAACACTGTGTATGGACTGTGCATAAGCTATGAGCACAGCCGCTCATTCACTCAATGATACCAGACATGCCTGTCATCTTGTCGACACATGTCAGTCAGCTTGGTTCCGCTGTAAGTCCTAGCAAAACCTGCAGTGCAGCTTGCTTGATATTGCTGCTGGTGATGAATCATCCTGCAGAGACACAAAACAACTCTCCCTGCAAACAACCATCTGCCTGTCCATTCTGATCCTCTGCATGTGAGCAGATGCAGGCTACCCACACCATTGTTTCACGTCAGGAAAAGGCGTTGACTACCTGACACTGACATTCTCTATAGGGGGAAGGACAGGCGTGTGGCGTGCCATTATAGATAGGCATAGGAATAAGGCAGGAATGCAGGCTGATGCCGTGGCAGAGATATTTGGCAAGGAGTTACATGTAAACAGTGATGATGTAATGTGGGGCCTCGGACAGGTCAGTTCTCCTTTTGATGCTTGTTTGTTGGCAAAGAAGTTTCAGCGCCGCTCATGACAATAACATCATCTGGATTTCTGGAGTTTGTCTCATGCTTCCTCAAGAGGAGGACCTTGTCACTCACCATTGCTGCTCACCAACCGTGGTGCACATAACAACATGTCAGAGTCTTGGCAATTGTTCTTCAAACATCAAACACTGTATCAATGTGCATATGCGCTAGGTTGATGCGACTCACAGTAGTATTGCGTGTTTGCCAGGTTCAAGTTCGGTGTTTTGGTCCTCCATGGGAGCCGTACTTGATGCCTGGCATAGATCTCTGCAATCATTTTCCAAATGCTGCCCCTGCATTCACGTAAGCCATGCCTCCTCGTCTGACCTGCCCAGTCTCAGACCACGAGGTCATGCAGCAAACATCAGCAACAACTACATGTGCAAGACAAGAGCATAGCATGCATGCGTGATGTTTGTTTCTGCACCTCAATGCACTGGTTGCACCCACACGTGTCAGCTTTCCTCTTAATGGTGTTGCATGATGCAACCTTCAGTCTTTGTGCCCATTCATGTACACAGCATGCTGCTATGTTGCAGTCCACAGCCTTTGCGTCGAGACAAAAAGAAGATGTGTGTCAGCTCTGTGTTGGACCGTGCACCAAAAGCACTTGCAGCTGGTGATGAGCTCTGCATTTCATACAATTGCGGGTTGCGCCATCCAGATCCAGATACGGCACAGGAACAGTGCTACCAGGCTCTTCTGACACGTGGTTTTGTTCCTGATGAATATCTTCCACCTCGCAGATCCAAAAAGGATTGCATGCTTGAACCTGCCTGGCTTGACAAGTTAGCGTTACTGGTCATCAATGCTGACACTACAACTCAAGAACCTGTATACCCCCGGTAATGACTCACATCACTCGTACTGGCCTCAGATGATGTGCTGGCATCAAGAACATTCAATCGACGAGTGCTCATGAGTGACTCAAATCCTGATAGCACACAGTGCATATGGTTTTGCGCATGCATCTTGATTTCCTCAACTTTGACTTGTGTCAATTATGCAACCTGCCAGCATTGTTCATGCACGTCAACTCAGGGATAGTCTCAGAACACATGCCTGTTTTTGCAAGCAAACAATGAAGCTGCATGCACTTGCCAGCCAGGTATTGCTCAGAACCGTATGATATGCATATATGATGAACAAAGCATCTTGTGAAGTAACGTACATATGCATGACAGACAGGGATACCTCAATTGTTGCCCTAGGGCCTTAAGCTGATCTGGCTGTAAACAGCTGTCAACCACACTGCAATTTCAAGGCACTGCTGGCTTCAAAGTGCCGTACAGCAGGCAAGCAAGGATGGACAGTGGGTTATTGAACAATGACATCCAGATAAGTCTGGAACTGCCTTCGTGACAAGATATTCTTTGCAACTCCATTGTCTTTAGCAAGCCAATTCAGTTTGACAGCAAATCACCTCCCACGCTCACACAGATCACAGCATGTGAGTGGCAGCATGGGGACTAAATTGCATATGAGGCTCAGCCTTTCTCATTGAGCTGTTGGTGAGATGGTGAAGTAATCATGGCTCTGCTTATGTGTCCAAGTCATGAGGAAGCAAAAAACCTCCAGATATTGACAAAGATGACCTACAATTCGAGTGCACGACACTGCTGGCAATTCTGTAACAAGTCTTGCCTCAAGCTGTCTGTAGTGTCTGATGTACACTCTTAAGATGTGCTACAAACAGCAGTTCTACACACTGAATGATTTGACACCTGCATATGTTTGTGTCAACAGCCGAAAGGAAGGCATGTACAACTTGCCATACTTGGTGTGAATCTATCATTCTATCTCATGCACCATTGAGAATGCTCATCCAGCGCACCTCCAGCTGCAGCTGCCCATGCTTGGCTGCATCCAGCTGGTATGTGTTTTTGACAGTTTTCTTGTGAAGAATTTCAGCCAATGGAATTGCTACAAGGCCCTGCACAAGGTAACAGTCTTTGTCTGTCTGCATCCAGATTTAGCTGCAATATGGCAGTGCGTCAAGCATGCAGGTCCAGCACACAGTCTGTCTCCAAGACTTGTACCTGCTTCGCTTCTGTCAAGCAGATACATCACGATGCTGTTCCAGGCTGTACGCTGGGCTGCCACAAGATGTCTGTCAAAGATGGATCCAAAGTTTGCAGACAATGCCAATGGCAGAACTTTGGAGACACAGGGGGGAAAATTGCAGGGCTACAGTGCAGTAGCCCTGATGACATCTCAGCTATCCAAAACAGAGGCCACATGCACAGCTTCCACATGCACAGATGGCAGTTGGCACAGTGCAGCACGTACCAAGCAATGGTTTCTGAACTTGTAGTCCCACAGCTGGATGTCCAGTTTGCCTCCGCCCTCATTGATCTCATCTGCATCAGACAAATGTCGTCTCAGACATGAGCTATGCACACACTAAACTGCTCACTAACCAAAGTGCATGCTGTGTGTGCCATCTGAGTAGGTCTCCAATCAATGAGCTTGCTCAGCTGTTGGCTCAGATGGCACAATCTCAGGATCAAGATGTGCATCCAAAGACTAGACCTTGTGCACTTTGCAGAGTGAGCAACGATGGCACGCATGGCTGTGCAGCATAAAACATCTACCCATGTAGAAAAGCGTTTTTGCAGAGTGAGCAATGCAGGCACGCATGGCTGAACAGCGGCTTTGCTGTCCCCAGGCATTTCTGAGACTGTAGAATGGACATGTCTGAACTAAAGAAGACGCTTTACAACTGAAAAGAGCAATGGCTGCATGCAGGCTTATGCAGCATGAGCAGTGGATGCACGCTTGGTTGTGCAGGACTAGCAATGGATGCATGCATGGTTGAACAGCGAATTGGCTGACCTGCCGCCAGGACAAACTCCAGAGTTTCATCAAAGGCCTGGTCGTGGTTGCGCCCCTTCACCATGTTGCTGTACTTCATCTGCTTCCCCACCGTCACTTTGGCTGTCCTGCATGCCATGCCAAACATGTGATGTTGACTGTTAACAAACACACTTTCCAGCTCATCATGAGCTAAGGACTCATCATGAGCTAAGGACGTGCAGGACAAGTCTTGTGTCTCCAAAGCAGCCTGTCTTGTGCTGCTGGAGATGTGTGTGGACCATTGCTGCTGATGCTGTCAGACAAAAGGCATGGGCCTACATCTTCTCCTCTGCTGCCTAGCCCACATCTGGTATTCGACTTTTGAGTACAACAAGCAAAGCCACGAGCAGCTGCTGCAGAGTCATGCAATGACTGTCAATTGGAAAAACAATTGAGATCTATCCAAAATGCAACCAACAGGCAAGCGCACAGCTTGGTGCCGGGCAGCACAGCATCCACAAACAGCATCAAGCCGAAGTGATGAAGCAGCATGCTGTCTTGACACAGTTCAACAGGAAGCTGAGCTGGAGCTGATTGACTCGGAAAGTGTTTGAGTTCTGAGATGTGAGCAGCATTGATGACTTTGGTGAAGCACACTTGCCTGCTTGAGAGCACTGCAGCCTCCACTTCCATAGTGGCTGACAGCAGCGACCAGACAGTGACAGATGGACAGACGGACAAATGGACAGACAGACAGACAGACAGACAGACAGACAGACAGACAGACAACCGGACAGACGGACAGAAATACACTGATATACAAAAATACAGCACTCACAGTCTAGTTGCCAGGAAGCCGCCTTTGTATTTGGGCTTCTCAGCAACATCAATGGCCTCCACTAACATAGTGACTGACAGCAACAACCTGACTGACAGACAGACAAATGCTTGAAAGGATAGACGAACGGACAGATAGTGATATACAGTACTACAGCACTCACAGTCTGGTCGCCAGGAAGCCGCCTTTGTATTTGGGCTTCTCAGCAACATCAATGGCCTTGATGAGGTGCACATACAGCACCCCCCCCTTCAGGAACTTGATGGCCTCTGAGTCGTTGGGGTCCACCTGATGACTGGGCTGCCGCCCAGGCCTTCTGGCCCCTTCTATAGCTGCTCTCAGCTCCTCACTACCGAAAGCATGGTACGTCAACTGCAGCAGTGCACTTTCCGCTGGCCATTTGCTTGCACCGTTGTGCTTTTAATGTTAGTCGGATTTTATAGGGTCGCGCCTTTGTCAGGCCGTCATTACCATCTGTATTTACGATTTGTAACGTTGTTCGCACTATGTAATGGGCATGTAATGACAGTTGGGCCAAAAACAATTATTTATTTTTTTGACCAACACTGAAAGCACTACGGTACACAGTTGTTGTGTGTTGAGCCAGGGACCAATGCTGAGGCAGTTCAGCCGTCCAGGGCACATCCTAACAAGTTTGAGCTCAGTTGTCTGAACAAGAGCTCAAACTTGTTAGGATGTGCCCTGGATGGCTGAACTGCCTCAGCTTTGGTCCCTGGCTCAACGCACATGCGCATGGTCAGACACATTGAGCAACACTATGAGCAACATGGATGTACATGTGGTTGACCACATGGGTGTATGTAGCTGTTGTGCATGCCGGACAGGATGTTAAAGCTGTTGAAAAGGGCTTGACATGGCAGAAAACTTGCCTCAGATGAGCGCAGCTGTGGCCCGTTGCTGAGCATACCCAGACAGGGCCTGTTCTGCTAGCACTAATACTACTAATAATAATAATAACAACGCTTTCCTGCTCATGATGAGCTAGGTACATGCGGAACAAGTCTTGTCTTTCCAGAGAGCATTCTAGGTGAGAACATAATGCAACAAGGCGTCACAGAAGCAGCCTGAGGGGCAAACTTATATGAGGTGGGGTCGTGTGCTCTAGATCACAACCTAGTTTGTTGGCTCAAGATGAGAACTCTTCCTCCTCTTCCTCTGGGATGACCACAAGGAGGCAAGCAATGTGCAAACAACAGGTGAGCAATACGGCCTGCTTCAACAAATGTGATGCTGGTATCAACTGCAGCTTCTGTGCATGAGGCCAGCCTTGAATGCAGCTGCACCTTGCTGATGCAGGGTCACTTTGTGACAGGTGTACAGGTTGTCTCACCTTCATGTGGACTTTGCAGGGTTGATTGATACCCAGCTGACTGCCAATTTGCTCCAGTCTGTTGGCGCCTTCCTGCCTCAGACCCTGAGCTAGGGACTGCCGCCTCAGATGGTTTGGTGGTCTGTGCGTCTCCCCCTCTCGCCTGGGTGTCACCCCAAAGGGGGCTGTGGGTGAAGCCTGGTGGTCTTGCTCTCCTGGTTGGGGACTCATGCGTCCCCAGCGTACTTTCCCCACTGCACAGCAGGACGAGATGCTCTGTCCATTACACATGCCATTGCTGCGTCACATGTGCATGATTGCTGCCTTCCATCAGCTGGCAGTCTTTACATTGTTGCTGATCGTGTATGGCTGGTCAAAGACAGCACAAAGTTTGCCAGAGACTTGGCAAACAGCAACCCCAGACTACACACAAGCAAAAGACAAGCAGCTCAGGGAAACATGCTTGATAGCATGAGTTTGTTACATGCAAAGCAACTATTGTCTCTGTTTGCCAAGCAGAACAGATAGTAGCAGAGCAGTTTGCACATCCCATGCAACATGTGTATGCAAAACAAGGAAAGTCATCAATCAAGGAATGTCATTCACCATGTGACGCATGGCCGTCAGCTTCATATCGGCTCTGCCTGGCATGCATGGGCCTGAAAGCATCTCTGCCAGCTTCCTGATGACTTCCCTCATCTTGCAAATCACCATCCATCCCATCCTGATCCATCCCATCTTGCTGGAAGGCATGGCCATTCATTTGTGCATCAAGGCCTGCTGGCATGCCCACAACAGTAGGATCTGAGTTCCTTCGCTTGCGTTGCCGCTGTCTGGGCTCTCCCTGAAAGCTGCTGCTCGCTTTTGGCTTTTCGTCTAGGTTCTCGTGAAACTCGCTGTGGTTGCGTATGTGCTTCTTGTGGTCGGAAGGTTCTAGCTCTACCCACATGTCTGTTTCTTGGCCGGGCACTAGATCAGCAATTGCGACTTTGAACCTGTGTGACAACAAGGCTTTCAGATCTTGATGACACCAGTCTGTTTCCTGGTCGGGCACTAGATTAGCAATTGCAAGTTTGAACCTACGTGATAGCAAGGCTTTCAGATCGTTGACAACACCATTGCGCAAGGCATGTCAGCACCACAAGCCTTAGAGATGCCATTCAACTGCTGATTAGCCAGGTTGACAACTAGCAATAAGCGTGTGGAGCTACACAGCAGCCGCAGAAAGACATTCATACATACTCAAGTGAAGCTGTACTTTGCCAATGCTTAAGTATGAATCCAGCTCACAATAATGCACACAGAGCTTGTAAAAGGAAGCAGCAACAGAAGGCACTTTGGGGGCCTAGGTTTTCAACAAATGGCATTTATACCTGCCAATCTCATCGCTAGCAGAGAGCCTGTCCCAGTCCTTCAGCTCTCCATTCAAGTACTGTTGGCCCGGCACATGCACCAGGAATCTGAAGTCCTCATTCCACTCAGGGCTGGTTGTGTTGTGCCTGACCTGACTCTTCATCTTACGGCCATGCCTAGTGTACAGTCTGCAGCACCAGCATCTCAACATCATTCACAGCATGCCTAGTGTACAGTCTGCAGTGTAGCATCTCAACATCATTCACAGCATCCCAACATCATTCACAGCATAAGTAAAGCATGCAGAACAGCTTGATTTGCGGCTGAGGTCCCAATGACATGAAGTCAGCACAATGCATGTCTGCCAAAGGTTGATCGACTTTAGTTCCAGAAGCTCATAGACAGCATGCCTTTTGGCCATGGTCATTGTGCCAGCCATGCTGATGCTCATACACACAGGAGTTGAAAAGCTTGCTGAAGTAGTGCTGCTGACATGTTGCATGACAGATGTACATCATGCGCCATGTGGGTTTGAAGCTATGTGTGAGTGCAGCACAGTCATCAAACGTATTGTCAAGCACGTTCGTCAAGCACAATCATCAAGACCATTTGTCAAGCACATTTGTTGAACAAATTCTTCAAGCATAACAATCCACCACACTTGTCCAGCACAGCTGTCAAGCACAGTCATAAGAAACTTGTTCAGCACACTGTCAAGCACAATGTGTGAAGCACATGCGTCAAGTATGTCTGTCAAGGACATTTGTCAAGCATATCTGTCAAGCACATATGCCAAGCAATGTGCTTACATGACAAAGGGGTCACTTCTGATGAAGCGGAACCAGTCCATGCGAGGCACGTTGTTGGCTTCAATGAGTCGCACAAACAGCATGCCCTCAGGTCTCCCTGCCCAGTCCTTATCAGTCTGTACCACACCAACACACCCTATTGGTAACAACCTGTTGGTCTTGAATACTGTTATTAAATGAAATGCCTATGCCAAAAGTTGATTCTCTGCTCACATTCTGTTGCTATGCCTGTGGGACCCGTGCAGCTCATGTGGCTGAAAATCTAGCTATTGCTGCGCGTCATGACACACTGGGCCCAAGGAGGCAGCATTGGCAAAGGCTGTTTCAGCACAAACATCCTCAATGCAGGAACATTGATATTTCAATAGATCAACTTTCAGTATCAATGATATCAATATTCTCATCATCAATATCAACAACATCAATAGCAACGATGACAATGACAGCAATGACGATATGATGCTGACAGTCAACACACAACAATAACAATGACAATTGTCCGTGAAAATACCAACACTTTCCAGAGTCCATCTTGCAGTTGATGCGTAGCGCAACTTGCAAAACATGTTTTGTGCCGCAGCAGCAGTTTGTCACCTCCAAAGTTGGGTCGTACAAGAACTTGACAGGCACAGTGCATCTTGCAGATGATGTATCATGTAACTTGCAGAACATGTTTGAGCCGCAGCGGCAGTGGGGTCACCTCTAAAGTGGGGTCATACAAGAACTTGACAGGAACCGTCAGCCGCTCTGGCAGCACATACGGCCGTAACACCCGTGTCTCAATGAACCAGTTGATCCATTTCTCCACTCCTGGCAGGAACGTGATATCGCCGCCGTACACATTGATGTTGAAGCTGAAAGAGGGCATCTCAACCAATGAAATCTGCACCAAGTTTGCATTGCAGTCTAAAGGGTTCGCACACATCGTACGTCAAAAGATTTTTTGCACGCTGCAGATGTTGTATGGCTTTTTCTGGCTGCAGATGTTGTATGAAATCTGCTCCAAGTTTGCAGTGAGCCACTATGCAGCATGGACACAGCATAGCTCAGGAATGTGCATTTGTGTGCATGGTGCAACAGACATGTCCATGCGTCCGTGTGGCTGACCCAGGGAACAACCCCAGCAAAGCGTGTCGGCAGCATCATGCACGGCATTAATGGGACGTCTGTCAACTTGATTGCCTTTTGTGCCTTAACATGTGAGAGGCCTTAAACACTGACATCAAGTTGGATCCAGTCAGGATCAGCAAAAGCATGCTGTTCTATTGGGCCCTATCAAAGCCATAGCCCTGCTATGTCAACCCAAAAAAGTCTGTTATGACTCAGAAATGTCATCCCTACACTGGAAATCTGAACTCAGAGACGCCTGGGGACTGTAAAAAATCTATTTTGTACCTGTAAGGCTGCAGCCAGCTGGGTTTCGTCAAAGACAGTCTGCACAGCGAGGCGCAGCCGCCCATCAGCAATGATGTCCTCAACAGCCACCTGCCAACACAGCACACTCACACAATCATGTTGGTGGTCGAAAGGACAGCACACTCAGAGAGTTGTTCTTGTGATTAAAAGGACAGCCCACTCAGAGAGTCGTTCTTGGGATCAAAAGGAGAGCACACTTGGAATGGTTTCCATGCTTGCCATGCTCCTAGACACATGATGCTGTGTCATGAAACCTCCTACATTTGGCCTGTTGCCAGTAAGTGGGCATGCTTTTCTGAATCAAGATGCAGTGAGCCCAGTTGCATGCAGCTGTCGCCTGTGCAATAGTTACTAGGTTTAACGCAACAACTTGTGGCAGAACTGCACTGCTGTCATCAGCATGATGACAGAGCTAAAGCAGACAGACCAAGGCAGATCCACAGGTCAAAACAGGTAGACAGTCCACTTTGATTTATAAAGGGTTAGATGATGGCAGGGTATTAAAGTCCCACAGAGCAATTGACCAGCAGGGATGCAGAGCACCTTATCTTGACACAATTAGGTGAGATCATATGATGCCTATATGTGATCCAGATTGATCTGGTTGACATAGGAAGGATATCTTTGAGGGGTTCATCCTGGAAAGGACAGACAGGTGAACAGCATGCTGCAGCGCACCTTACATCTGAATAGGGAGGAGGCCCAGGTGGCAATGGTGTGGGGGCTGTACTTGCCCCAGGTGGGGGGCAGGGGCTGCATCAGCATCTCCATCTGCTGCTTCCCCGCCCAGTGGAAGTTGTACTCCATCACCACCTGCACCCAGCATGACAATAGTCACAGAAATAAAACAAAAATCAGATTATACATAAATAAATACATAAACTCAGGAAATAGATAAATAAACAAATAAATCACAACGAGAAAAATGATAATAACAGTGATCACATACATAAATAAATACATAAACTCAGGAAACAGATAAATTAACAAATGAATCACAACGAGAACGATAACAATAACAGTGATAACAATAACAGTGATTTCAAAACAACAGACAAAGACAGTTGTAATCATGATGCTAATGACACCAATGATGATAATGGTAGTGTCAATGATAGCAGCGTTTTCCAGCACATGAGCTAGGTCATTGCAAGTGATGGTAGTAAAGGAATCATTACTCATCATCAGCTAGGTAAACAAGACTTGCTGCAACTTGGTGCAACTGGCATGCCTGCTGCCTATTTAAGTATGCATGAATGGTCTGCCAAGCAGCATTGCCCAATGCCGTCAGACAGTGCAGAGGGAGGAATCTACCTGATCATCAGGGCCGACGTTTTTGTAGATTTTGACGGCATCCACACGCGGAGGCACATCACCAAAGGTGCACCTTGAATGCATCACAGAGGTCTTGTAAATACATTGGTGGTATGCAGACACACACATGTCTGTCACAAGATGCATGGTGAGCACACTGCACACAGGCTGCAATGCCAACATTGCACACATAATGTGCACAAGCCAATGTCAGCATTGTTGACGCGAGAACATGACAAAGCTTGGAGCTCCGGGCTGCCGCCTTAGGAGGCTCCCGTTATGATCGCTGAAAAGCGTAAACTTTTCTTTTCTTTTCTGACAAAGCTTGGAACTGCCATGAACTACTTAGCACATTGCAGCAGCAGCAGCAGCGGCAGCAGAATCGCAGCATGGCACTGACAACATGCAGCAGAACTCTGAATAGCAGGGTTGCCACAAATTGCAGACTCACTTCTGCATCTCTACTTGGTATACCCAGCTAGGTTTACTCTGCTGAATGAGCGGATCTGCAAACTCATGGAAGCGCTGTGTGGCTACTGCATTGACACGAGGCCACATCTGACCTGCACACATGTAACACGTCAACAGTCAGCATCATCTGTGATATGCTGTGTGTTCAGCTGACTTTGTCAGGCAAACACCCTGACACTAATGATATTGCCATTTAAATGCTTTGTAATTCATGATGAGCTAAGTGCGTGCAGGACAAGTCTTGTCTCTTCAGAGCAGCCTGTCTTGTGTATCCCTGAGTTTGATCGTCCATCTGGGAAACTTTTAGCATGCAATGACGTGCTTTTGGAACATGAATTGTGCATAAAGCAAGGACGCGCGCTAGGCAAGAGGAGCACTTTTCATTTCCAGCAAGATGCGCCTAGAGGCTGACCTATAACGTCATTGACCCACTGTACACGCTGAAAATCAGGAAAATTGACCCAGGCAGGAACGTGCTTGCCACCAAGTAGTCTGTGCAGATCCTCATTGCTCATGTCATCAATGACTTGAGAGCTGCGCTGCTGTTGGACATACCACCAGCGCTCTCCAAATTGTTTCCACAACACCCAGCCAGCTGCAGCCAAGCAGATTCCCAGCAGCAGGGCCCCTTGGATCAAGTGCCACAGATATCTGAACCATGACACTGATTGTGATGCCGGTGGGGCTGCCGTGCCTGGTGGACCATTTTGAGCATGGGCTTGTGTCCAGCTATCAACCTGCAAGTAAGACCAACCTGCATGACGTAAGTGATGCCTGAGTGGGAGAAGCTCTGACCAGAGTGAATATCAGTCAAAAGACTTGCCTGCTGCTGCAGGTGGACAACATGTCGATAGATGTCGGTCAGCACAGAGTCGTGCGCAGCTGGAAGGTCAGCAACTGCTGTCTCGGATGTCGGCATTCTACGTCGAGTCCTGCTGCCAGGAAGCTGCGTCCATCCGATCAAATCGAAATTGTCTATGAACCGAGTGATGCCCCGTACTCCTGTCCACTGACAGCTTCGCACAAGGCGCTGCGTCGAATGTATCCGACACGCAGAGTAAGAGTGCGCTGGAAGGTCCTTTGACGGTCACCCGCTTTCAGTTGACGCTATCGGGCTCATACCGACGGCATATGCAGATCACTTGCAGCAGATGCACAAGTCCAGGAACGCGTCGTCGGAAGACGTGGCTTGTACGTGCTACGTGTTGACGACACGCAGAACGGCTAAACGATGTCATTTGTTTGTGCGAGAACGGAACTCGAGTCAATATGAAGGCAGCAACTTTCACCAAGGCCCTGCCGGCCTTGGCTGAGGTGCCCTTCGACATTCCTCATATTCAGAACCTCGTTGTAGGCGCTGGTCCCGCTGGATATGCGGTGGTCAGCAACCTGCTTGACGCAGGAAGCCAGCCTATTGCTTGGGTCGACCCGGAATTTCGCTCGGGCCGTCTTGCTTCGTACCTAGATGTCCCAAGCAACACAAAGGTCAAGCTGTTTGAAAATTTTGCAACGACACCGTCTTGTATGTCAAAAGGAGCAGAGACAGCAGTGGAAGACTTCAAGGTGAATGGCAATAACAGTGTCTGTGCAATGGATACATATACATGTATAATTCACGTTGACGCAAGTCTTCTGCAGGATAAAGATCCAGAGAAAGGATGCCAGCTGGCTGCAGCACAGTCCATGGTGGTGAGATTGTCTGAGTCTCTTCACCAACACCATGCAGACAAGGTAAGCACTGTGTGTTCATGATTGTGAAACTTCTGCTGTAAAGCTACAGCTGCATAGCAGATTTGCTGTTCTGTGCTGCAAACCTTTGAAAAACTTACCAGAGTGTTCATGGTATGCTGCATATGTGCAGACATGTTTGTGTGCGTGGCTTAGGTGAAAGCCCGGCGAGGGGTGATCAGCAGCCTTGCCCTGAACAATGGCATCTGGGACATCAACCAGGGTCTGCTGACAGCAGATAGGGTGTTTTTGGCAACTGGCTCGCACCCCAGAGACGACCAGCTATATCCAGGGCCCACAGTTGTGCCACTTGATGATGCACTCATTCCCTCTAAACTGTCAGGTACAGCATGTGGCTGTATGCAAGTCATGCATGCCACAAACAGAAGACACAGACAAGCTGGATTACAGATTCACAGCTTTGTGCTAGCCTGCCTGATGTTGGCATGAAGTGACTACCGTGATGGGTTCAAGCTTAATGTTAAGCATTGTTGCAGCTGATGCATGTGAACTGTCCCACATCATGCTGGCCTGTCTGCGTTGCAGCACTCAAGTTCTGCAGATTGCAATTTGGCACCTCACCAGCAGCAGTCTATACAACTTGTGCAACTCAAGCCCTTGTCAAGAGATCATTGCGTGGCTTACTGAACACAGCAATACCCAATGCTAATCACTTTGAATGTCCTTTGCATGCTTGCGTTGCTACAGCACCTGCATAAGGAACACCACGACTTGCAGCTTTTGCAAGCTCACCAACACACAAGATACTCTCAAAACAGGATCCTTAGTCTACCAACTGTTTGCAATGCCTGACACCCTACTTTCTTCGGGAATGGGAGAGGTTTGTATACTGGCATCATGACAGTTTGTTGGCTATGGGCTGCTGTACAGGTCTGGTCACACCAGATGACACTGTATGCGTGGTTGGCTCCTCACACTCAGCAATACTGGTCCTCATGAACCTCCTGGAAATGAAGAATGGCCCTCGCGTCGTGAATCTACACCGATCGTCACTCAAGTATGCCAAGTTCCGCGATGATGGCACAATTATTCTGGACAACACAGGCTTAAAGGTGATGATTTGCTCAATGTTGTGTCATGCTCGTTCTGTGCTGCCTCATGACTGCAACCAACAAGCCCAAAATAATTGTCCTATGTTACTCTTGCGCATCAACACGACAGGGTTGCAGCTTACTCATCAAGATGTCAGGATTGCAGCAGCTCCTACGTGCACAAAGCAGCTGCACTGTTGCCCTGTGTCACACCATACAGCACTATCAAAGATTGCTGCAGTTGTGACAGTTCACTGCCTGCGTGCAACCTCCCAGAGGGAGGATGCATCTCGCATGAATGTGTTGGTGACCTAGCTTTGTTGCTGCAGGGGAGTGCAGCAGATTGGGCAAGGGAGAAAGTGGACAGTGGGCAGCTCGAACAAACGGGAAAGCTGCGTCGTATTGACACAACAAAGCATGATCCTGCAGAAGCGCTCAAGGCATGCACAAAGCTGGTCACTGCAGTCGGCTTTGAGCGTAATGCACTGCCAGAGATAACAGTCAATGGCAAGCAGCTGCAGGACGTACAACATGATAAGCACACTGGCACCATAATCCCAGATAAGCTGTTTGGGTTTGGCATAGCGTTTCCAGAAGAGGTCACTGATGCAGAGTTCGGACACAAAGAAGCAAGCGTTGGGCTTTGGAAGTTCATGCGCTTTGCGCGCAGGGTATTGCAGAGTCAATAGCTGCATCCTGGCATCGTTTTATGAGTATAGATGCTTGCGATTCTTTAATTTGAGGTTGTCACAGCTGCAGAATCATATACAGCTATCTGCACAGTCATATTTCACTATGCGCTAAATGACATAAAAAAGCCTAATGTGGTCAGTTAAGTGTGTCATGTGTACCCTGGTGCATTTGTGTTGTGCAGTAGTATACAATCCAGGAGGGCAAGCCTGATCCTTTCTACTTTGATAAATTGAACACCTGAATAGAAAATGGTGTACACCCATACAGCACACATGTGCCTCACTTAGCTACAACCGTATTGTAGTCCTCAATATTAGTATCAAACACATAGCAATACAGTATCTGCAAGTAGTTTATACGGTCACGTACAGTCTGGACATGGCCCATATAAGAAGCTGATCCTATGAGGCTTGCAAGCGTCAATTGCTGTAGAGCGTTGCACCCACGATGCAACTGCACTCAAAAAAATGGCCAGGTAAGACTCTGCTTAGCTGATTGTGTGTTCAACCAGTTGTAACATGACATGCAATGTTTTAATTAAGATAAGAACTTATAAGAACGTGTCATTCATTGGTTGCCCACGTGTAACGACGCAGACTTTTGGCTGACCAAAAGTTTGCCATTTTCTTCTTCCTCTTCTTCAGCTGCTTGGCCGCATCGCAGTTAGTAATATGTCACGTGATTTGGAGTAATCTCGAAGTTGACGGAAGTTGCATTGTGCTATGGCGTCGAGCACCCACAGATGCATAGCACCAATGGGTGTTTGCTCGTGTCGTCTGTTGACACCACGTCATATGCAAAAGTTGACCGTCAATGACACAAGAGCCAGTGAAGGCTCGTTCCAAGGGGTGAACAACTTGGGCTCACCCATTGCAGCTGCTGGTTCTGCAAATACGCCTGGCCCGATCGACCAAGACAACGAACGGTACGAATTGCTGCTGTCAATACTGCCAAACCACACGTTTTGCGTTTTCCGTGGCAGCCTGATGTCGCGGCCATGCATAAACCTGCACGCACGACGGCTGTACGGCATGTACAACATGTTTAGCCACATGTGTTGTTGAAGCGACTCCACCTGTGTCACACCGGCTGAGCGTGGAAAGCCTGCCCGGTATAGCTCGTGTCGGTCCTGGCATGCCCAATGACTCTAAGACTAGTCTATTTATATACATGAATCTCTGCAGAGGGGTGGCAGTTGAACCTGCAGGGGCACCACTGTCGTCGCCAGCAACTCGCATCTTGAGGCAGTGCCTCGGTCCACACCACAACAGAAAGAACACGTTGCATCATGCCTAGCGTTGCTCAATTCATCAACAAATTGGGGCTGGACAAAGCGGACGAGAGTAGTCTCCTACAGCATGTGCAGGAGTGCCATCTACAGGGAGGCCCAAGCCTTGATGACAGATGCACAGAACGTGTCAGGTGGGAGCAATGGCTTTTTTGTGCTCTAATCTGTATTCAGGTGATGCTGGTCACTTGACAAGATTCTGTTGCCAGATTGATCATGCCAGGCTCTGCACATCGCCTCGTGATCAGCTCGAGCATTGGCAGCAGACAGGATTTCTTGCTCACATCAATGCCGCAATGCATCCTGTCTCAATTCTGTGGCGCTGCACACTCCAGCAAGTAGCTTGCAGTCGCCAACAACATCACCTGTGCATTTTCCACCTTGCTGTTTACTTCAAGCTTGACAGTCCCACGTGTAAAACAATTTGTGGCCTTACAATGTCATTTTCATTGAAGCTTTGCTTGTAGGAAATACCTCAAGCAGAACTCCTGCAATCATTTGTCCTGGGATGCCTCTCTTAAGCTTGATGAAGAGCTAGAAGCAGGTCCACCATCCTGCTCTCAATACATCTCGTTCATGTGTACTATGTGTGTCTTTACAAATGTATACACACATTTGCAACGCTGTATATTGAGAACAATACAGGACTTAGTATCCGTACAGGTTGTGTGTTTCATATCACTACACAGCTGTACAGTGTGCCACATGTGGCCTTTGCAGTAATGGATCGCCACTGCAGCTGACAGTTTAGCTGATCACTCTTGTCATGATTTGGTTACCAGCATTTACACTTCTTGCCTTTTGTTGTGTACTCTATACAATTTGAATGGTCACGCATCATACACTTTGCTTTTGACATTTGGACCAACTTGGGCAGTAGCAAGTGAACACTTGTGGCACCTGATTACAAAGCTCACTACATTCAAGACAATATTGCTATCAAGTGGTCTGCTACGTATGTATACATTCAGACCCCAAGCAAATCTTGCAGGCATGCTGCCGTCTACTGTACCTGCTGTAATGTCTACTGTATTTGCTGTGGTGTCTACTGTATTTGCTGTGGTGTCTACTGTACCTGCCATGATGTCTACTGGAATTGCTGTCATGTCTACTAAACCTGCAGTGATGTCTGCTCACCTGCTCTGACATTACCCCTGTGCTCTGGATCCACTACCTAACCACTCACTGAAACATAGGCCCTAGGGTCTCCACAATGCCATGCCTCTGCTTGCCAGGCTGATGATGCACAGATGCTGTATGTGGCACAAGTTGAGCATGAGCACATGGTGCAGGTTTCAGCTCAAAGCAAGTTGAGTATGAGCACGTGCTGCAGGCTTCAGCTCAAAGCAACTTGAGTATGAGCATGTGCTGCAGGTTTCAGCTCAAAGCAAGCCTACAAGATGGGCATCCCTGCCATTGGCATTGTGGCAGTCCTTGTAGCCAATGTCACATTTGTGGCTTGGGTCACCCCCCCAGGTAACCCTCCTCCCCACAGAAAAATGTAAGATTGAAACCATTATCAGACCAACACAGCTCCTGACAGCTTGTGTGCCTGTTTGTTCATCACGCATCAACAGTCTGCTGTACATGTGGCACATGATAGCATCATACTCAGCCACACACATGGACGCTCAGGAACATGCGCACAAGCATGCTGTTATTGCGCGGTCATACATATGCACCTGCTGCATCAGATGCACCTGATTGCTACTTGATTTGCTATCATGTCGCAAGATTGCTTACTGATATGGACAAGGAAAGGCGATGTTTCACATCTAGTCCTGGCAGGACATTCACTGAGGACGTTTTTGCATACAGGTGGGTCCAGTCCTAGCTGGGCAGGCTGTGACTACCCAATCTTCACCAGTTTCCTCATTCTCAATGGAATAGCCTTCATGCTGTCGGTCGCCTCTGTCATTGTCGTGACAGCATTCCCTCTGATCCTAAACAGGACACCACATCAAGCTGCCTGGTGGGGTGGTGTGCTGCTGCTCCTGTCCATGGTCGCCTTCATTGCAGCTTTTGTGTTGGCTGGCTTTGTGACAGTGAACTACCGAGCGCCGAATGCCAGCTGTGCGAGTCTGCACTGTGCTGATGGGGGAGTTCAATGCAGCACTTATGCGGTTTCTGTGAATGGCATAGGCATTTTCACGCTGGAACCAAACGTGGGCGTCTTGAACAATATGGGCAGTAGTAATCTGTCTCCGGTGTGTGTTCAGTACAACGCCTCTGCTGCCACTTCTGACACCATTACTACGCTGTATCCAGGCAACCCTCAGTGCCCGGGTACTACTGAGTACTCTTCGGCTTCAGACTTCAGGAACTGCACTGATGTACTGAGTCTGTTGCAAAGTGCGCCGTTCCAAAGGCAAGTGGTGTGCATGCCTCAATCCAGTTTTCCTTCTGCCTTACCCACTGCAGATTCTGCTGGTCTGACAATTCCTATCAACAGCTCCCAGTTGGCTCCTTACACAAGCCTGACTGAGTTCTACGAAGCAAGTGATGATCACCGGGTCACAGACCTGATCTCAACCCCAGGCAACCAGACTGACCTGTTGTCGTACTATGATCTGGATATAGTGTGCTTTTCAACGTATAGTGAAGGTGCAGCTTTCAACACACTTTGTGACACGACTCTGGGCCTTAACCTGAGTGTCGCAAAGACAGGCGATTACATGACTGAGGCCATTGCTGCGTCCAATGGCGCAACAGTTTTTGGCATTGACCTCTATTCGAAGCAGGTGGCCACGTCAATCGAGGTGCTTAGTGCTTTCTTTGGGTTAGTGTTGGTGCTGATCATTGTGTACATGATCTGGACCAAGCTCAAGCACTAGGTGATAGGATTTGTGTCTTGCTTTTACGCTGCATTCTACGTCGTTGCGACAAGGTTGTGTTGACAGCTTATGCACATTAATCCAGAGGGCTGCACATGAACCTATTTCAATTGTGAAACATACTTGATCATGATCATAACAAGCTCAACTGTGTAGCAGAGTGCGTGGCAGGTGTTTGGAGTTGTCTAGAGACATGACGTGCTGCTTTATGCACTTGTAATTGGGGTTTTTTACTGGAGTAGACAGGATTTGTATGTAGTGGTGCTTAAATGCCAAACTTTTTTCTAATCACCTAGCTAGCAATGCAATGCCAGTTCACATGATTGCCACAACATTGGGCAACATCAACATTGCCCTTGACTATCATCTAAAAGCATGCACCAAATCCTGACTCAAATCAGAACAGGGTGAATATACATGACAGTCTGAGAATACCGCATTGAGCATCCTGCCAAGCTGTAGAATGCATGCATACTATTGCACTTGTCCTGAAGTCCTGAAAGCATATGCATAATCTTAGGCAATGCATACAGAGGAATGCTAGAAGCCAATGATAACTTCATGCCAACACAGCTGACGCAATTGACCTCAGCATTCTTGGCATGTGCTAGCTCAAGCAGTCTGAGCACACACAAATCAAATGTGAAATTGCCGACTAAAGTCAAACGGGGTGTTGGCGCTCATCACAGGGGTCTGCCCAGATGAGCCCCCTCCACCCGCACCCATCAAACCAGACACCAGAGATATGGGATCGAAAGGGTTGATGCTGCTGAAGTTGGAGAACCCTCCGCCGCCGCTGCTGCCACCGTTCATCTTGTTCAGTGTCGCATCCATGTTGAACAGCAGCTGGCCATATGTCAAATAGGGGCCACCTTGCTCGATGGCCTGGATGAATGAAAACGTGGCTGCACCAGTGGAAACATTGCCAGACAAGGCAGAAGTGTCTGCTGCTGTCTGGCTGTCTCTGGCTGCCCCAAACTGGAAAGCCTCCCCACCAGCAGTCCCCTGCATCACACCTTTTCCTCAATTAACGTCTTTTTCTTACTTCCAACTGAACTCAGGTATTCCTAAAACAAGAATGGTGTTTGACCAAAAAGAAGCCTGACAAAAAAAAGGTTGGCTCCAATTTGTCAAGGATGGGATGGGTGGCAGTATCGCCTCTAGAAAAGAAACCATGAAGATGTTACATTTGAGCTTGGGCTGGGGTACCACATCTGAGTATGAGATGCAGCTCATGTGTCAGCATGCATGGCCAAAAAATCCTGAACATTTCAGCATGAGCAAAAACCCTGAACAATACACCATGAGCAAATTCAAACAATCCTCATGGTGTCATTTGCTCATGTGGTCATGTGCGTACAGTCAGGCATAGGACACAGGACGTACAAAGGGTGACCAGAAACAGACAGATAAGCAACAGTAAGGCTGTACTGATCTGGCTGTCACTGATACTCAGATGTATGACTGTGATGTACATGTACAGTCACTGATACTCTCAATGAAGCTTGGATGAACACACCTTCCAGACGCTAGTGGGTCCAGCATACTCATTCTTCCATTGAGGCTGCCCGTACTTGATCTTGGATCTATAGGGCAGGTCCATGACTGATCCGCTGTGGCAGGCGTCTATGATGCAGTGCAGCTTGCAGCCTTGGGGCAGGGGGTTCACCAACCAGTTGTTCAGCTCATCATCAATGATCATGCCCGCCTACAGACAAAAGCGTTCATCATGCTTGATGCACGTCAGAGTTAAGGGGCACCTGATGCGCAATGTGGGTTTTGCCCTACAACAAGTGGTTTCGGATTTGGTAGCTCGGTAGCTTTGATCTTGCATGATGCATGTCAAAGCTATGGTGCTTGATTGTTAGTGGATTCATACACACAGCATAGAGGACAAACCTGTTTGAAGTCACAGGGGCAGAGAGTCTCGTTCAATCCATCTGTCTCATCTCCACTGTCATCTCGCGTCTGAGAGCCGTGACCTGCAATGACAGCTCAGCGGTTCACAACACAGCAGCACCAACCATGCCATTTGCTTGACATACGCTTGACATACAACACAAGGTATGACAGTAGTTCTGAAGACCAGCTAATCCTTCTGTGCATGTGTCTCTTGCAGCTTGCTTGCATATGTATGGTTACAGTGGCAGCAATGCATTTCCCTCCCTCCCTTTAAATGCCCTGGGGCGCTCAGCCCAGGCCGTGGTGGGTGCAAAGGCCCTGGTTGTGTCGTGCATGATGCATTATCAGGCTTGAACCACATGCCCAGTGGATCACTAATGACAAGTGCATGCTTTGCAGCCAGCTGCAACAGGTCTTGCTGCCTCCACTACTGTGACAAGACATTGCAACTGTGCATCCACCTGGATGACCTTACACAAGTGTAAGAGTGTAATACGCTGCCTGATACAGGTAAGACGCTGACCTGAATGGCCTCATACAAGTGTGAAGGTTAAATACGCTGCCTGACACAGGTAAAGGTGTAATACGCTGCTTGATACAGGTAAGATGTTGACCTGAATAATGGAAGACAAGGGAGTCCCCGGGGCGAGCGTCAGCAGCCAGCCATCTGAAGCCCTCAAACATGTTGGCACGGGTGGGCCACTGCGAGGGGCTGGCCTGGTCGTCCGTGAGTACCCGGAAGTCTGAGTCCTGGAACTGGAAGCGACTTTTCAACAAGAACATCATGCAGTGGGCATCGTTGATGCAACCATTCAAGGCGTTACTGGACCCCCTGCGAGATACACAAACAATCTGTGGGTAGATGGCATTGCTGGAGCCTCTGCAATGTACAAAGAATACAGTGTGCGAAGCAGCATTTCGTGCCATGCAGCCTGCTGTTCTTGGCAGGCAGCTGCAACTCTGTTACCTGCCACTACTGTGATGCTGGACGCCACAACTTCCGTGACGGACAGCCCAACGAAAGCCTGCGACACGATGCACGCTACTCAGTATTCTTCCGGTTTGTGAAGGTGTCTGACTGTGAAGCACTGCAATTTATGCAGAAGTGGGAGAACCTCTGCATTGTAACCTGTACGACAGCTGCAGTCGGTGACCAAAAGTGCTCTGCTTTGCGTGCTTACCAGAGCATACTGAGTGGCCAGGTTGCCGCAACACAGGAAGACTCCTCCTGCCACTGCGAACCCGACCGATGGTCCATTGTTCTGCAGTGAACAGACTTGTGAACGGCATCAAGCACGCGAAGGCGGCATGCAAGCATATGCTGCGCGCTGACAACACAGCATTGCAAGCGCAAGTCATGCATCCTGACAGGACTGTTCTAAGGTACTCATAGCAATAATAACGAAACATGAACCTCGAGAGTCGCTGCTACAAACACGCGTGTTGGTGCTGTTGATCAGTCTGACATGTGAACAACACCTGACTTAGTTGAGTCGTGAAGTTTGGCTCTCCCGGTTTTGGTGCGCCGATCTGTCCCAACGTCAAGGCAATGAGGACGGCCACGAGAAAGTTCGTGAGGGAATAGTCAAGGTAGGTGTGAACGGGATTGCGTCCTCGCCTCTCTAGCAGATTCAGCAGTGCCGGCCAAGTTCCCAGAAAGACCAGCGCGACAATCATAAGCGCGATAGCACCTCCCTTGTCTTCCACGATCTTCATGGCGGCGTTTGGTACTGCGTGTATTCCAACCACAAGCGGATAGCTAGTTGCTTGAATAGAAATGGTCCCCTGCAGAGCTCATCTTGTTGACAGGCACAAACTTAGCACGTGCAGATAGGACTTGCAATCAGATGCAGCGATCATATGATTGCACGATGCCATTCTATGACTACTTTTACGAAATGTTGTCAGGAGCTGCGTGGGGGCATTCGAGGTGACGAAGGGGCTGTCTGCCAAGTGCAGTACCGTAGCTCTGTATGCCATATTTTGTGACTGTAGCGCACTGAAGAACGTCAATCGGCGATCCTTACCAATTTGGCTGGATTAACTGAGCCTCGCGACGTGCAGTGCGTGAGGCTTACATGGAAAGTCACCAACAAAGCTGCAGACTTGCGCATGAACTGCTACGACCGCCACAAGCATGCTTCAGTGATGCCTCTGGTGCGCCACATCCGCCAGATCTTGCACAGCTGCGAATGGCGGCATCATTTCACGCTACAGCTTTGTCGTCGGTACAAGAGTTGCACCTACTGATAACTGATCTTAGGCAGGCAGGTGGTCTGCCTCTTTGCGAGCCGCAGAATACCAAAAGCGACTATCGCCCAACTGGCATACTCATCGAAGAGCTGTCACCAGACACGGCAGCAAAGGCTCAGGAAAGGCAGCAGCAAGAGCAGATCCTTTTCAACAGCTGTCTGGTGGTGGCTTTGTATGCAGCGGACCCCATGCTTCTGACACCATGGACAACCCATCAGCTTGGCATTGCGTCCAGAGACCTGTTGCAAGCGTTAGGCCCATCAGGCTTGTCACCAGTGGCCAAGAACATGCTCCAGGGCGCCGCAGGGCAGCAGCATTCAACAGATGAGCAGTTTTTGGTATCTGTGCTACCACAGTTGCTGAGTCGGTTCAAGCTCTGTTTCAAGCAAGATGAGTACCAGTATGAGAAGGCAGAGCTCCCAAAACAACCAGGTAGGGTCCAGGGTCTTCAGCCCATATGACTGCTCATGCAGTGCGCAGTTTGCCTGATTGCATTCACAGTGTGTGCATCGCCCAAGTCAATGTTCAATCTACAGATGTCTGACCGTTTCATTCTGCTGCACACAAGCAACATACTGTCAACAACTTCCCAAGTGCCTGCAGCAAGGTTGGTGTCATCATACATTGTGTAGGTCTAAGACCAGCATGAGTATCACAGGCATTGCAACTATATCAGGTGGCATCTAGTCCAATAGCACCAAGTCAATATTCTGCTCCCACTTATAGTCAGCTCACACTGCTTGTAATGCTGCATTGTATTTTGTCTTCCATGACATCTGACTCTGTTGAGTCTGCTGTGAAAGCAAATGTCTGTACTTGTCAAGACACTCAGTCTCAAAGAATGGCTCGACTTGTGCCAATTGGCAGTACACTCGTACAATAATAGTACCTGTCACTTGAGGTCTACCAGGTTGCCCTGCCATCAACAATGCAGCTGACACCACAGGAAGCCCAGGCAGTGCTTGCTTGTAAATGTTAGATCGTCCAGTGTTGCTGCAAGGGAAGCGCAGACTGCCTATGCAGCCAAATCTGTTATGATGGCCGGGCTGGACTGCCAGTATCTATGTGTCGTTATAAGGCAATGTGGCCTAGCCTGACTGCTCCATGTATCTGCAGCTCATTCGCCTGCATTGGTTTGCACGTCTGTTACTGGGTGTGTTTGAGGGTGTCTGAGAGTCTATACATTGAAAGAACAAAAGCTGTGTGTGATATGTTGTGCAGGACCAGACACTTTCACCAGATGCTTGGCCGCCCGTCAGCTGGCCTTCTTAGTAAGGCAGCTTGGCTACCAGCAGCTTGGCACCGTTCTACCAGCAGCCTTGCCTTATGTCCTGGCCACCACCAAAGACCAGTCACCTGCAGTGCAATGCTACGGTCTGCATGCCTTACGGCATATAGCTGAAGGTGAGTGTATACTTGCATGGTTGCTAGCTGCTGTCATGCAGATCACAACAGCTTGTGTGGCTTCAAGCAAATATATATTCAACTGCTTGACATAATGCTGACAGCTGTCTGGTCAATTGCTTGACCTGATGTTGAAAGCTGCCCTTCACAGCGCCAGCCATGCAGCAAGTCATGCCTACTGAGCTGATCCCTATTACACATTGTGGTTCATCATGAGTGTTGCACTGATGGCTGTAGTTCAGACATTTGCCTTACTACATGTGCCTGCTTCATGTGCCTTGCTACATGTGCCTGCTACATGTACGTTACTACATGTGCCTTACTACATGTGCCCCACTACTTGCACATACCTAGCTTAAGTAGGCACAGGCTATGGCCTGTCATTGCTGTGGTGCAGACAGCCGCGGTCAAGAAGCCACCAAATGCGCATGATCACATGACAAAACACCTCAGGTTGCACTGGCTTGATGTGCATCTGATGCTGCCTGTGATGCAGAGGCTCTGTCAGCTGATCTGAAGCCACATCAGCGGCAGCTGATGACTGTAGCAGCAGAGAGCCTGGTGGGGTGTGAAGATGCCGTCTGGACTGTGGCAGCGCCAACAGCCTGTGCAATACTATGCAGCATGGGTGAGTCCGTCTGTGTGTGCAGCCTCTGCTTCATGATGATGTCAAGCTGCATAGCATTGCCCATTGAAGCTAGCATGCACGAGTGCCGTGGAACAACTCTGCCAGCCTGGCAGTGCCACCCTGGCAGTGCCAGGACTTGGTTTTGTTGTCTGATGGTCAGCTGTGGGGCAAATTCGTGCTTTGCAAGCCTGTTGAGCTGCGTTGCATGTTTAAGCGTAAAGTACACGGCAATGGGCATGCAAACACCTCTGTGCTTGTGCTTTGTAAGTACAATTCGAGCCTATCTGAAGCCCAGTTGTGCAGTAGCAACAGTTCAGACACCACACCAACATGACTGAACACATCTAGCCTGACTCACTTGGTCAAGCATTGTTGCATGTTGCATGTGAATTTGTTGCGACATGATGTACACAGCCACTACTGATACATGCGTATGCCTTTGATGCTGTCATGCCTTTTGTTGGTGTGTCATTCATGTAATGATTTGTATGGTGTGCTTTCATTGTGATTATGCATGTTGCCAGCGTGTTTACAGGTCCACGTACTGCGTCATTGGCTGCAGGCAGCAGTTGTCAAGGACCAGGCCATCAGGAAGTGATGGGTGAAATGCTTCGGCAGGCCGAGACGCAGTGCCATAAGAAAGCAAGGAGGTTAGTCTGGCTTGAAGCTATCAAGCCTGTCTTTGCGGTGAGTCCCTTCACTTCATTGCAACCTTTACTTCACTGCAATGTAACATGCTGCAATCGTGATGATGACTCATGCACCATACAAGGTGTTTGTGAACCTGGCCTTCATCCTGAACAAGCCCTGTCAGCGTCAGATTCGAAGTACTATTTGCATAGATATTCAGCACAGATGTGTTGCTTGCACAGGTTCTGGGCCTCCAGACCTTGCGATTCTTTAGCAAGCTGATGCCCCTGCTGCTGAATTGGTGTCAGGAGCCGGATCCATCAACTCAGCTCAAAGCTCTGGAAGCCCTGCAGGAAGTTGTCAGACACACATGGCCACGGATGCCAGCACATGCCAGCTTCCTTTGGTCCCAAATGCATGTCATTCAGGAACAGTTACAGGCCAACACAGCTTCTGACACAGCTTCTGATCATTCTGATCTTGATGGCAGTGATCATGATGCACTGGAACAGAAGATACAAACGCAGCTTGCCAGCATTGCAAAGATGCTGTTTTTGTGTGGGGGTTCAAATTTCCAAAACTCTCTGAGGGATGCATGCTGTGAGTCAGACAGTGTCAAAGCAGACGTCATGCTGCATGCTATTGCAGGTCTTGTGTGAGAACCTAAAACGCATTGTCTAGTGTGACTTGCAGTGATATCCTTGTCTTCCCCTCCATAGACAGGGTAAAGTGTGCAATGAAAAACCACATTTCGTGATACATCTTTATTTGCATATTTCTAGTATGTAACACCTTGTATGTCTTCAACAATGACATGTGTGTTTTGTATGTTTGGGCTGTTTTACAACTGTGAGTACATTGTTGTCCCTGTCCTCTTCAGTTGTGCAGTGGCAGGACCTTTTTGGCAACATGTTTACACTAAACGCACTAAATCTAGCAGCATACACAAGTTGGCCAACAAGCCATGCACACAATAACTGGTTTTTCCTGTTGGACAAAGACATGCATCAGTAGCTCCCGCTCTATGTTCGCCTCTTGAGTACTGTTCACAGGCATCCTGCACAGCTGCCAGGGCAATTCACAATCCATCTCGACAGCTGTACATCAGGATACTAATTGCTCACTAACAGCTTGATCAAACCCAGAAGATCAGCTTGCTTGCAGAATGTTGAGTACTGATGGGTCTGCAGTGCATGTGGTGCTCTGTACAATGCCTCCAAATTGGCTCACACTCTCGGTGCTAGCACTGCTACCTGATGGAGCAGGACTTAGACCTGCAAGACATGATAGCACCCTGAGTCACATCACTAATAAGGATAATAATAACTATGCTTTTCAGCTCATGATGAGCTAGGTCACACTGCACCCTGAGTCACATCACTGCACACACCATGTTCCATGGCAGTTGGCGTTTACCTGCACAGACCAAACTTCTGCAAGTACAGACATTTCACACCATAGCAAACAGCATCAACGCTGTAATGACAGGAAAAGAAAAGAAAAGACTACGCCTCTCGGTGTCATTTTGATGAGAAGCCAAGTATAATATCGGGCTGCCCGCTGTAACAACACACAATGATCACAGCAATTGAGGATGGAGTTCAGAGTGCAGTCATACATGTGTTGACCAATGTGCATCAAAACAAAACCCATTGTTGAGTCTGCTTGGCAGACACTCACAACACAAGTCAAAGTGACAGACAGCCAGCAGCTATCAGCTCGCCAATGTAAAGCTGTAATACTTGTCTACAAGCGTCATTGGGTGTAGATTTACACGTTATTTGATAGATTGGATACAGATGCACTTTCCCAAGGATACACTACTTTGCAGAGCTTGGTAAAGTGCCTGGATCACAGGGGTATTGGTGGAGATTGACAGGTTACCTGGACCAGACACGGCGGAGGCCACAGCATTGTTGGTCCCTGAGGCAAAGGCATTCTGATTGCCTGACCCACTTGCAAACGCTCCTTGACTGCCTGATCCAATGGGGTTCACATTGCCTGATCCAGATGCAATGTTGTTGAAAGCTGTGTTGAAGTTTGAGAAGAAGTCCGAGTCAAACTGCAACACACAGCACAGCCTGAGTTGGTCAGAGTCAGTCTGAATTCACAAAGTCTGCAGCATGACAGATTATAAGGTTGTGTACAATGCTAGCGCAACCACCTTATCACAGCAAGTGGACTTCAATAATGCAGTGACCAGGTTGTGTGCATGAACTGTGCAAGGTAAGAGTTGCCCCTCCAACAGCACAGAACGAGCGTGGTCCAAATGAATTTCAAAGGAAAAACAACCCCCATGCTATTTGAGAATGCATTGATACCCAGGTCAGTACCTGCTTGAGCTTTCTGCCAGAAATGGAACTGGCAAAGGCAGGGGCATTAGTGGCGAAGGCACTGGACTCAGAGGTGATGGGGGAGCCTGGGGGCACCCCCTGCCCATTGTTGATGGCACTTGCCAGTGCTGCCTGCCCTGGGCTGCCTACTACATTGGCGGACTGAGTGCCAGTCACCACAGCAGCTGCATGCCACAGACCAGGTTCAGGCAACATGCTTACTTTTATCAGTATACCAAGATGTGAGTGCAGGCACCAAACCTGTTTGAAAAGGGACCCTTGGTTTCCCATCTGGCATGTTAAGACTACTGCAGTGGCATATTAAGCGTCATTTAAATTTGCAGTTGCAAGGCAAAACAGTGGTTGGCAGAGTCACACATTTGCCTGTTTCAGAGACAAACTTGAATGCCAAGATGTGCAATCAAACTTGATGTCAGCATATGACCTATCTGCCCATGCAAGACATTCAGGCTAGATAAAAGGTGTGTGGTGATGTGAAACCCAGAGTCACATCAGACAAGACCTAATGCTGCCATTGCTTAATCATATTGCACAAGGAATTCAGCATCAGTACCAAGGCAAGAATGCAGGACAAGTGGCCTACAACCTAGTGCAACAGGTTGCACAAGGGACAGAGCAGCAAAGTCAATCCAAGAGTGCATGGCAAGCAGCCTAGCACACAATGTGCTGTGGTGTTTGTTTGCGGACAGCTTTCTGATGGCCAAATAATCCATCTTGGGTCACATCACCAAGCTGACTCTTCAGAACTTGCAGTGTGGCAAGATGATAGTCACACAGCAGCACAGCAGCATTACAGTCGTAGTCAGCATACTGATCTCCTTGGCTTTGAAGTTCACTGTCTAGGGGTTTAGCCATGAGCTTGACTTGTAGCCATGCACAACAGCACGATGAAGACAATGAGTATGCGAAAAAGAAGATATTATGCTTTTCAGCAACATACCAGGAGCGGCAACCTGGAGCTATGAGCATAGACCATAAGCCCAAGGCATTGGTTATGTGGGATTGGTTGTTACCTGGTACAGTGATGCCGCTGGCTGCTGCAAGGCTGGGCCCTTGAGCCACTGCCATGGTACTTGGAGACAGGCTGACCCCCCCAACAGCCGCATCACCTGCAGGACCATGACCAAGGGCTTGCCAGGGTCTGGAATCAGGCAGGACATGATGAAGAAGAGTGTGCAGCAGTTGCTTGAAGCACAACGCTGTGTTGTCAGTTGAAAAGCAGATCTGGGAGCATTTACAGGAGCAGAAAGTCAGGGGTAGATGGGGAGATGTGTCAGGAGCTTGTGATCAAATCGTGCAAGGGCATTGTGACATGTGCACAGACAATGTAGGCTACAGAAGATGCCATGGTCACAAGGCTTGTTTAGCAGAGGCATGATTGGCACCCTGCTCAAGGTGTCCAAGGGGCAAGGCTGCGAGAATGAGTGGGGGAACCTGTGTTACATAAGGATGTACAACAAGAGCAGCTCAAGGCACAGCATTCCAAAGCAAACAGCCCTGAGTACATCCCAGTCAGGGCTATTGTCCTGAGTATTCGTGGGGCAATACTCAGGGCCATTCCCTGAGTATGACCATTCCCAGTCCTTGTGTATGTACCAAATACACAGGAATTTGATGTGCCTGTCTCACTCACTATGCTGATTTTACCATTCAACAGACACAGCAGATAGCACTGGCCACGTGCAAGCAGTGGGACACTAAAGCATGGGCAGCTGTGCAGTAGTGGCAGCGCAGCTATGATTCTGAGGTGAAGGAATCTCACTTTGAGTGCAGGTGAAGCTGCCATTAACCACCAGGCCACACAACCACTGGGGATTGATGGTGGGGATTGCTACTGCTGTCTGCTGTGCACACGGGCCGCCAAACCCAAACGGGCTCTGTACAGGCGACACAGACTCACAGTCAGTCAGTCAATCAGTCTTTACACAGATGGTCACATGCTGATGCTCCAGACTCTGTGTTCCATCAGGACAGGCTTGCATAAGGGGCACAGTGCTTGCAGCTTGGCTTGCATTTGGCCACAATCACTCTTGCACTGTGACTGTAGCATTGCAGATGCTGGAGGTCAGCTTGGTTCAAGGAGGATGACTCCTGATATGTGGATACGGCGAGAGGTGGTTACACAGCACATATGCATACAAACACACACAAGTTACACATGTGCGTTCAGATGCATACAAAGCTCTGTGAAGCTGAGTGCATGGCAAGACACTGTTGCGCATGAGACCACTGCTGTTTGACAGAGGAGGCTCATCGGTATGGTGCAGACTCCAGTCTGGTAATACACATTGTTCACTCCGCTGGTGGTGCCAGTGATAGCTACATTGGCTGCATCACCCACATATACCTTGTCAAAAGTGCTGCGATTAACGTTTTGAAACCATGTTGACAGCTATTTTACATGCACTGCACTATACCACATGCTGTGATTCAGTCTTGGAAACAATGCAATGATGCACTCCTGAGTGCACAGAATATATGGGCAGGCAGGCAGGCAGTTCACAGCTAGACACCTGCGCCAGGCAGACAGAGAGGCAAACAGATGGCTTGAACCGATGCTGGTCATTCTGCAACAGTACCGAGAGGGCTGAGCATGGCGTGTTGTCGTTTGAAAAGGTCCAAAAGACAAGTTCCTGTACACATGAGCAGACTGGCAGGTTGCATGCATGAAGCGTCATCTTCTGCTCAGGATGTGTGGGCATGACAGGCATGATCGCATGCAAGGGTGGAAGACAGACCATTGGCGTTTCTGAGGTACACGCTGGACACTCCTGCCAGATTTACTCCAACGCTGGTGTTTGCTCCTAGGAGGTATACATTCCCAGTGCCAGATGAGTCAATAATGGCAGTCCCAATTGTGCCATTGACCAGCACGCTACCAGTCCTGCATGCCAGAACAGTCATGTGCATCAGGCAAGCAGTGGTCAGCTCATATCAAGCCACAGTCAGTGGCAACAGCCAAATTTGTAGCAATGATGCACTTTAGGTCAAGCATTTAGATCATGCAGTGTGTCAAGAGCAGACTGTCACTCTCACAGCAACGCTTTGTACTGAGACATCCCATGTTTGGGAACTGTGAAACTGATCATATGTGACTTAGCCATGGTATCTGGCACATGTGAAGAACAGCAGCTGGAGCCAAGTCAAGAGGCACCAAAGCTTACCCTGAGTTGGCGATGGACAGGTTGCCAGCATCAATGCCTAACACATAGACGCTGCCAGATGAGAAAGGGGACAAAATGCCGAAAGTTGGGGCAGTGAAACCGCTCTCTACGGTGACTGAAGTGGCAGGAGAGCTCAATATCAGGCCAGTGAAGTTGTCTGCGGGCAGTGATACCTGCAGCAGCAAGGAATATGTGTGACAGCCTGGCCGAAGCTTTCAGAGCTGCAGGCTGTCTACTGAGTTGAAGAAAGTTCTGCATGTGGCTAGCCTTTCACGGCTTGTGGTCAGGCCTGCTTGCCTGCACTGAGACGATGTTGTTGGTGCTGAAGTTGCCAGCGCTCTGCAGCTGCAGTGTGCCATTTGCAACCACCGGCACCAGAGACTGTAGGACGCTTGAATCGGCCTGGCCGGTGACGGTGTAGTTTGTGCCGTTGCTCGGCACCACCAGCACGTTGACGGGCGCACAGACTTGGATCGTCGAGAAAGGTTGTACGCCAACTACAGCAGTCGGCAGAGCTGCGGAAGGCGCAGCAGCCGGCACAGCGCTGGTGTCTGCAAATGTGATTTGCGCAGCCGCAGGTGCAGCTGCAAGAACAGCAACGCACGCTGTCAGGGCTAAAAGGCGGCAGGCGACTGTCCTCATACTGCGCTGAAAATCGCACACTCCAAGCTCGCGTACAGGCTTCAATGTGTCTCGCTGCGAGTGGTCAAGTCGCAAGCGTTAGCTGGTGGTGGTAGCTGCAGTCAGCTACATGCGCATGCTCATGCAAGATAGCTGGTAGAAGGATACAACACGTGTATGCAAACGTGACAGAGTATACACTCACCAGAAGCTCGAGCTCGATGCACACGCGGATGTGGCGGCTTCTCGAGGATTCTTCCAAGATTTGCTGACAACTCTTTTAGTGAGCTGAGTCAGACTAAACGTGGGCGCAGCAAGCAGCCTGGGCCAATTCGTAGGATCAGGCAGACCTGTCGAATGCTCCCAAGAGTCTATGCACATGCTTGAGGCCTGGCCAGCTGTGCACATGTGCCAGCCACATCAGATGGTGTCCGCAGAGGCTCAGGGGTAATGGACTGACATGGTGCAGCTGCTGTGCGCGCCGAATCCCTCCACAATATGAATACATGTGAAGATGCGCTTATGCTAAACGTAGTCACAGACTCATCAACGGATCGGTATCTGCAAGAGGCACTCTACTGAACATGGTCAGCACATGTGTTTCAGTAGTCCTGCCAATTGGCGTTGTAAAGGGCAAACATCTGCTTTGAGATGCTACTTACAAGGATAAAAACAGTGCCATTGTGTACTATAACTGCAGTACAACAGAAGTCTGTACGAGATGGCCTAGGGACATCGTACCTAGCTAGCCAATACATGCACATATCGGAACAACGTGCAGAAAAAGACTTGCTGCTCAAAGCAAATATACATGTCTCTATCAAACACAAACAGCGCCTGAAAACTGCCAGCAAAATATCAACTCAGAACTGCATACAGTAAACAATTGTGAACAGCTCACTTGGAATCAGAGCTTTGCACTACGACGCTAGCCGTTTCCAGATAGCCAGCATGTAACCCAAGTTGCTCACAGTCAACAAGCCCATCAGCCCAAACAGCGTGAACCCAAAACGGTACACCTCCGAGTCAGACTCCACACCAGTAATCCTACTGACCAGAGACAGACACAAGTTGCCAGTCAGTCTACCCAAAGTGCCAGCTTCTGTAGACATCAGACCAGCATTCCAGGTACCCCTTGCCAAACTAGGGTGCATGATCTTACTCATCAGGCTCATGGCTGACCCCTCCAAGATCACAGTGCACATGAACACCAGGGTGCCTCCCAAGAAGTACATCCATACCGGCCGGCCTCCACACATCAGTAACCCACAGCCTACTGCCGTAATGAACAGTGTTACTGCGTTCAAGCCTCTGTCACTCACGTGGTCAGAGATCTGACCAACAGCAGTATTGACTGGGATGACAGTCAAACCAAAGACAGCAAGCATGAGACCTGCTTGTGATGACGACCAGCCGTACAGCTTGCCTGAGAACAGCGGCAAGCTATCCAGGTATGCCTGCTGTACTAGCTTCAGCAAGAAGAGGATGCAGAACGTGGCGATCATGGGTTGGAGTGTGCTTCGCATTGAGGGGATCTTGGGTGCAGCCGTTGTCTTGATCTTGGCAGGAGAGATGTAGCCATTGCCATTCTCAGTGGTTTGGCCGCTCTCTACACCCCCTGGAGATGGGGGGTCTGATAGGAGGGGCTGCTGAAGGGTTGACTCTGGGATGCTGTCCTTGCTGTGGTCAATGGCATCAGCTCTGTAACACACACACACTCTCATGGTATCCATAACATCCATAATAACAATAATCATAATGATAATAACAGTAACAACAACAACAATTCCAGGTTCTTCCAGGAACCTGGCAATTCTTCCAGGTTCCTGGAAGAATTGCCAGGTTCTTGGTACCTGGCAAGAACAATTCACAGGCGTTCTAGCTAATCGTTCTTGCCAGGTACGTACTAGGTGTGCCTATCTATGCACAACACAGACCCTTAAATTTGAAGCTCACTGCACAGCTGAACATGCATAGTCTGACAATCCATCACGTGCCAACATAGCAGCCTGTGACTGACTTATCAATGGCAGTCCTCCTCAATATATTGACTGCGCCATCACACAGGCATTCACACATACATGAAAGACTCAAGAAGAACAGCAGTTGCTTGAGGAGATGCTCAGCAAGACAACTTCATGCTTTGTAGATGAGCAATCAGATTTGTCGCTGACAGTGAGTTTGTCCCCTATCCTTAGTCTTACATATCCGATGGGTTCTTTCACAGCAATTCAAGAGCCACATGACAGGGCCTGATGTGGTACCTGATAGGTGGCTCTTCAAAGCAGAAGATGGTGACAGCCAAAAAGACAAGCCAGATGAGGCTCATGACATAAGCTCCAGCTGTGATGGAGTTGAAGGTGATGAAGCCCAGCTGCACCGTTGGGACTCTGGCCATGGGCACTGCCAGCAAAGGCCCCAGGGCCATTCCAGCAGCACTGCAAGTTACAAAGGCTGCAAGCAACATCCACCAGTGTCAGTTTAACCAGTTGTGGGCTGCAATACTCAACCAACCAATTTGCTGTTTGTGTCTTCACGGTTTATGAGGTCAGTCAACAGAAAATGCTTGGGAAAGTGGAATTGCGTGAAACATGAAAGTGGAAGCTGTTTTGGCTGTGCATCATCCTCTGCATGTGGGTGGATGCATCTGAAGACAGTGTGTCATATAGTCCATATGCTAAGTCAATGCAGCAAACAAAGCAGTGACACATCAGCATGCACCGTCTTGCAATGCACGCTGACTTTGCTGTTGCTCTGGAGTTTCAGCATTGTTGAGAGGCACAGTGTATCATGCAATGAATAACAATCCTCCAAGAATAAAGTACATCCAAAGCACAAGCCAGCATCCATTGAGAACAGACAGAGTTCATCTGTCCGTCTGTCAGAACTGGTTGCAGCATGTTACCTGCACTAGCTTTGGTACGCGCTGCTTTGCGCACAAAGTCTGCAATATACCGTCTGTTCACTGTGCGTGCAGAGCCTGCAGCAGAACACACTGTTTGCTGGCTGCTGCAACGCTGTGTGTCCATCTCAATTGCTTTTGCTTTGTCCAAACTCTGACGAGCATGAACAAAAGCACACATACATGCACAGACAGACTAAATGAGATGTAAGCAGAGATACCCTATTACTGCAGCCAAAACGAGGAGCACACAGAGACTCATACACAAAATTGCATAGGATCGAGGCACCTAGTGCTGTGCATGCTGTGCTGTGTCCAGGTCAGAAACAGGAGCAGGGTTTACCGAGTCCAGTAAGCAGTCTTGCAGCCATCAGGATGGAGAGCCACTTGGTGTCGTACCCAATGCAGTACAGAGTGTTTCCCAAGATACAGGCGACAGCACTGCTGATGAGAGGTGCTTTGAAGCTGGAGTTGGTCCACACGCTGTACCCTGCAGGGCCAGGTCAAGACAATTGGACAAGAAAAGAAAAGACTACGCTTTTCGCCGTCAATTTAATGAGAAGCCAAGTATTATACCGTGCTGCCCGGTGGGGCTGCAGGATTTGGCATAAAGGCCTCAGCCAGAACAAGACATCAGCTGGAGCAGCACAGCAGATGACTTGAAGTAGCTGTTCTACCAGCAGCATTACTGCACGCAGCTACCCTGAAAAGCTGGACATGATTTGCTGATGAACCCAAGATGATAACATGGCCTACCCTGTAGTGAGCCTTCAGCGACTTGCTACAACAGCAGGGACAGCATCTGCATCCAGGGTGCCTCAGATGCAGCATGTACTGTACAAAGTTGTAGATGAGAAAGCACATCATGTCTGAATCTGTATCATGTGAAGCTTGAAAGATACACGCACAGGCTGATGAGTGATGCAGAGGGGTGCAGGGGGGGGGCCTCACCAATGGTCCCAGGGATGGAAGCAATGTCACAGCATCCAATGACCACACCAGCCATGGAGACAGCAGCGCCAATGTCTGTCAGATAATCTCGGATGTTGGGCAGCACAAGCTGGTAGTTGGCCTGCACCAGAAGCTGTGCTTGAGCATGGCTGTGACAACAGAGCGATACCAGATGTTCAGCAATGTATATGCATGTGAATGACACATGTCTCAGTGCATGTATTGCTGAGCAAGCAAGCAGCAAGCAAGCAGCAAGCAAGCAAGCAAGCAGGCAGGCAAACAAGCAAGCAAGCACGCAAGCAAGCAAGCAAGCAAGCAGTGAGCAAGCAAGCAAGCAAGCAAGCAAGCAGTGAGCAAGCAAGCAAGCAAGCAAGCAAGCAAACAGCAATTGGCAAACTAAACCAGGGCAGGAGATGTCTAAGCAAGCAAGACATTCAACAAGGCCTTTCAAGAAAAACACGCATGCCTTGTACATTAGGCAGCAGTAACAGGAGCTGCCATGAGATATATTGCAGAGAGCTGACCATGTACAGCCCTGAGCTGAGGCAGTTGAGGACCAGCCCTAGAGTAGTTGCAACAGCTAGCTCATCTGTCGGGGCAGGCTCAAAGATTCCAGCTCGGCGCTCACTCCAGTCTAGCCCGTGCACCAGCATGGCATTGCGCTGCGCCATGCGGTGCATGTCATCCATACTGCAGCATCAAAATCCATACAGTTAAGGCACATAGTAACAAAATCCATACAATCAAGGCACATAGTAACCCTTCTTTTGAAGATACAATCTCTCAGCACCATTGATTGTGCTTGTGATCAGCACAACATGCTGTCACTTTGTGCAGCACAAGGCTCAAGCTGTGACTTGAACTGCACCATGCGTTGTCACAGGCTGTAGACAGTATGTGAAAGCCAAGTATCTGTGTCATGATACAGTCATGCAGCACTGAATGCCATCACACATGTGCTATACAGCCAGACAATGACGCAACAGGCATTGTCATGGCATACAAATCATGCAAGACTGCTGAGTCAGCACCAGTATATCATGGCAGCAAATGTGACAGCCTCAGCCCATGCATGAGTTATTGCCATTGCCATTGTCATGGTCAGTGTCATTGCCACAAGAATGTCACCTCTTCAGAACATTCTCAATTTCGGTGCCAATATCATCAGCAGCAACAGCGCCAGCCAGGTCCTGGGAGCTCTCTTTCAGAAGACTGGATCTCCAGGTGCGTAACTTATCATAGTGATGCTTCACTTTTGCAGCTGCTGCAACTAACGTTGTGTGGGATGTCATGTCGTCTAGCTGTTCAGATACGTTAGCAGGAAGAAAGGTGCCCTGCAGTGCATGATCATCCAGAATGTCAACAGGTTCTGTGACATAGAGTGCTGATGTACAAGGTGTGCAAGGTTGAGGAGAAGCTACAGTTGTGCATCTCTTGCTTGGTGTCAAAGGCACAGGGAAGTTTTTGAGGGTGTGGACATCATTGTGCAAATGGTCTCCATGACTGACAACCCCTCATGCAAGGATGCCAAAGCTGCAACAGAGATCTCTTCACAACACAGCATTTTTAGTTGTGGTACCACCACTATGTATGAAAGCAGAATGTTGCTTTTGAGGCTGCATTCACGTTGTCTCATGGATAAGCAAGGTTTTTTGTTACAAGGTCCCATACCTGCATCATTTTCCAGCCTGGCTCGTGTGGATGCTGGATTTCCAATGCAAGGAATCCAGGAGAGGGTTTGGTGGGTTCAACGTGTTTGGCAAACTTCTTCAAAATCTTTCGGATGGCTTGCATGTTGAGGCTGACATACTGCAGCAGATCTGTGATGCGCTTAGCTACAGCCTGCAGCTCCTCAATCTTTGATTCGACCCTGTGCAGCTTGTGGATTGTGTCTAGCTCTTGTGAGTCCATGACAGCGTCCTGGAAGTGGTCAAAGGATTGCTCGCTGTCTTGTAGGTCATGCTTGATGGTGGTGGAGACATCGGCGTAGAAGGAAAGCACTTTCTCAATTTCTGAGTCCAATGTTCCTGCATTATGCATGTGGTTGATCAAACGCTGATGTCAAAGTGAGGAATGCATGCAGAGAGTGACTGCTTGATGACATCTCAGGAATAAGAAAGCACAACGCACAGGCGTCACTTGTGGCATAGTGGTTCAGTTTGTCTTCTCTGTGGAGTACCTTGGAAAATGAACTTGCGAGCTTGGCAGACCTGATCCAACTCAGCGTTGTCCTTTACTGCTATGATATCCTTCAGCTTCAGCTTGAGCAGGCTATAGTTGACATACTGTGGGGCCCACTCAGGTAGCCTGGCGTTCTCAAGATTGTTTTGAAACTGAACCATACTGGCTAGACGATCTAGGCGTGATCAATAGAGTTCAGCGCATGTCACGCTGCTTCTCAAAGCAAATTACGCTCGTGTTGCGCAGGAGCCACCGAGGCGCCACTCGTTCACACCAAGATCACTGAGTGCTGAAGACCACAAATGCCACAGCCAGCGGCAGCTGCCGGTATCGATGAGATGTAAGGCCTGGCCCGTCACGTTTCAGGCCCTGACTGCGTCAGTGTACCAGTAACAAGCAGCACGCAGAATATTCCTTGTAACAGTTGACTACGAGCAGCAGCGAAAGAAGAGGAAGACTGGCTCAGCTTACGATCGTGAGCAGCAGGAAACTCAACCTCTGCTTTACTTACAGCTAGTCTACATGTGGGCAGGCTTCATTCAGTCCTACATGCACACAATAGGACTGCATGCAAGGCATCATACTTTTCATGCAATGACAAGGCTTAGCAAAAGCAATATATAGCGGGTTCTTGAGATCATTGCAAAGAGATCGAACTCGGACCTGAGTTACTTCCAAACAAGCACACAATGAGCAAAACCAAAAACCAAAACAAGTTTGCCAAAACAGACGTATGTGCATATGCATAACATGTACGTCCCAACCAGCACTGCCAAATCAAAATCTACCATACTGATACAGCCCCTGCAAAACCACGTTTGCTGTTCTGAAATCATCATTTCGTGATTTCTGTGCACCATAAAGGTTTCATCCTCTGCATGCGCATTTGCAACATGCGCGCAGCTTCACTGTCATGTGCCCTTAGCCAGCTGTAGCAGCAGCTTGAGCACCAGGAGTAGCAGCCGCTGCACCAGTGGTGGGACTGGCAGATGCACCAGCCAGCAGCACTGCTGGTGTGGTGCTGCAGGTCTGAATGACAAACTGGCCAGTAGATGTTGTGCCGCCAGTTCCAGAGACGCTCTGGGCAGATCCACCAGCAGGGTTAGATGCCTGGAGCCCAAATCCTTGACCTACACAGTACATCCAGACAGGTAGGTGTGCAGCCATTTTTGCAATGTAGCAAACTGAATGGCTGCTGAGACAGATGCATGGACAAGCTGACAGACACACAGAAGGTCTTGCATGCAGCAAAAGTGGATTCAGCTCTTGCTGCACAGCAATCAGCCTGCTGCTGAGACTGCCATGCAAGCTGATAAGCCAGCACATCAACCTGCTGATGGTGACAAGACATTCTGGTCTCAGTCTGTTTGTGCGATGTGAGCTGAGAAGCCTCTGTACAAACTGTAGATGATGTTTGTACAGTGGCCTCTCAGCTCACATCACACAAACTTGCCAGGACATGGACTGTTTGCGCAAGGCCTTAGACCTGTGGAAAATCAGATGATATTTTCCACGTGCTTCTGCCTTCTGATATCAAACTGTCTCCTGCTGATGATCAGCAGATCAATCTGCTGGCTTGTCAGCTTGCATGCCATGTCAAAGAAAACAATGCAGTGATCTGGGCATAGAGACTGGACATAGAAACTGCGCTTGTTCCGATGCAAGTCACTTGCCATCAGAGGAGGTCTCAGTGGTGCCAGTAGAACCGCTTGGGGTGGAGTCAGAGGAGCTGAAGGCTGAAGCACTGTTCTGGCCCACAGCCTCGCTGGAGGAGGACACGCCATTGTTGCCGTCAAAGCTGCAGAGCAGCACAGGAGAGGGCACTCACACGACTGCCATCAGTAAGGCTGCAATGAAGCATGCATAGCAGAGCTGCATGCAATTTGTCAAGACTGCCAGCCTCACATGTCACACAAGGTGGGTGTGGGTGTGGGTGTGTGTGTGTGTGTGGGTGTGGGTGTGGGTGTGGGTGTGGGTGTGAGTGTGGGTGGGGGTATGGGTGGGGCTGGGGGTGGGGGTGTGGGTGTGGGTGGGGGTGTGTGTGGCAGTGAGCCCGTGCATGCACACTTTGGCAAGACAGCATGCACATGTAATTTCACGCAGGCTGCAACACTTGTTGCCAGGTGATAGGACAGTCAAGATCTGAAACCGCACTGGGTGTGCGGCAAAAAATAACTTACTTGATGTTTTGTGCCTGGTCTGTGGTGGAAGCAGGAGCAGGTGTGGTCACCTGTCCCACGCTGCCAGCACCCCCTACAGCACGTGCACAGTCAATCATTGATGTAGCATCCTGACTTGTATCACTGACAAATGCGGCTCAAGCCTGTCCTGAGAGGCTGCAGCTACCATCTCTGCTACTTGTCAGGTGTACAGTCACAGCAAAGCTAACTGGCACACACTCTATACAAAAAGGCGCATGCATGCCTGGTAAGTAATGTGCAAGAAAGCAAATGGAGGTCTTGATTACAAACGGCTTCCATCACAAGTTTTGTCAAGGTGCATGTGACACTAATGCTGCTGAGTGTCTGGCAGGCAGGCATGCCGAGAGCTGCATATGGCTCAACACAAGGTGTAATCTCACCTGAGCACTGGAAGTTGCCAGTGACTGCCAGGCCACATGTCCAAGTGACCTGCTGGGCTGGGACAGTGGGCTGTGACACCTCTGTGCAAACTCCTGTGGGTGCTGCACTGCCCTGCCAGGCACAACATGCCAAGTCAGCAAAGCAGGCTGAACAGAGATCTGCATCAATCAGCAGGCAGGGCAGAAGATGCCTCCAGCTAGCTGCAGATTCCAAGTTTTGTGTCGTTTGCAGCTTCTGTGGACACTGTGTATGACTACAGAGACTGTATGCATGCAGGCATTTCACTTTCACGCAGTATAAGGTCACCCCCGCTGACGTTGCTTTGGCAAACACTGCTGAGCTGCTGTCTGTAGTACAGCAGCTGTGTTTGCCTGTGGACTACAGAGACAGTGACCCAGCAGTGTTTGCCAGTGCAATGTCAGGGGCAATGTGCTTATGCTGCGTGATGGTGAGCTGCTTTGCCAGACGAGGCTGCAGCTGGCTCAAACGGCAAATGTTGCTCAGACACAGTTTTGTCAGCAATGGCACATGCTGACAGTAGTGCAGAAACAGAAGAACAGTGAGTTGTTGTGCAGACACAGTTTTGTCAGACATGGCACATGCTGACAGTAATGCAAGAACAGAAGAACAGTGAGACAAGGACTCACCGAGACAGTGCACTTGCCATTCACAAAAGTGACTGTTCCAGCGCTTCCAGGTTGACTGGTGACAGCTGAGCCTGCAGGTACATCAGACGAACATACATACAGATGTGTCAAGACCAGCATGTCAACAGGTATATGGTGCACTTTGGCAAGAGCAGCTTGCACCAAGTGATGGTCTAGACACCAAACACACTTGATACCTGAACAGATCTGAACAGATCTACTGGCATGCATGTGACAAGCTTGTGCCTGCCTGGCTGCTCCTAGATTGTATTGTTTGTCTGGTATGTAGACATGTGCATTGACATGTGCATTGACACCAGTGCATTGACACCAGTGCTAAATGTATATTGTCTTTCTGGAACGCCTACTGACGCCTTCAAGAAAGGTCAGGCTGGCACCGCTCATCACGAGCAACTTGCACACGCTCATAGGCAGGCACACCATGAATGCAGTGCAGCAGTTGAATTGGGGAGGGGGGG
>JAABUP010001484.1_pt1 | contig 49276 bp, 60 predicted proteins | sample 5559201 | NCBI WGS metagenome assembly JAABUP01 (sample SAMN10711887, study PRJNA513373) | rock metagenome | isolation source: Antarctica rocks | place: Antarctica | reverse complement strand
CATCGTTACATAAGTCGTTTACCTGTCCTGAGTCGCAGCATCGAATAGCTCGGCAGCTGTGTGCTCTACAATAGTCTAAAACAGACCTGCTTCAGACTCTGGACACCACTTTTGACGAGAGCTGTAACAGACCAAAGATGTGCAGTCACTTGCAAGCCTCTGCCATTGCAGGCCTGCACTGCACTTTGCAGTTGTGCTGGTCACTGCAAAGTGCAATAAACAACAGCTTCTGCTGACACAGCACCTGATGCACCCACTGTAATCTTTTCATGTACAAAAACCTTAAGACAGCACCAGTATCATTGACCGGGTTCCATCCAGCATCCTGATTGTCAGACAAAAATAACTGTGCCAGTTTCCAAAACAAAAAAAACTTATATTGATCAGCAGACAGATAAAGAGTGCTTTGCAGACGATTCAAGACTACAATACATACAAAGAGCACATCTTTGGACAATCGGACATGAACGAGCGCTCAACCTCTGGCCAGCTTGCAACGTAACACCAGAGGCGAGCTGCTAAACACACACAGTACGAAAAGTCTCTCAGTTCTCTCAATTTGCCATGTTTGACATACACTGGTCTGTCACACCTGTTCCGCTATATCTGCGCTAGTCACATGACACAAAGTCATGATGATGCAGCTGCACATCTGTTCTTTTTTGAACATGTCACGTTTCTTCTGAAGGCTCCACAGGCTTAGGAGTGTCATCCCAGGCAGTGTGCTGCTGGTTGTTGTTCCTCATTGACCGCCACACTGCACTGTTGCACTTGAACCCACTGCCAAATGCAATCTGCCAGATCCTGTCTCCCTTCCTGATGCCGCGCTTGGACTCAATGTTGGACAGCACATACCTGCACCAAGCAACTCTGTAAGAAATCAGAGTATTGAGCATGCAGCAAGCCAACTGTTAAGCAGCACTTCAGGCTCAAGCTACATGGTAGCTCAGCAATTCTGATTCCACAGCAGTCACTGCCAGACATTGGCACCGTATCAAGGAATCCAACATAATCAAAAGTCTCAAAGCTTAGAAAGCAAATGCACACAGCAAAAGACAAGCTGTGAGACATCAAAGGCACTGCAATCTGACACATATCTGGGCTGGCAGCATGCAGCTCATATGCATTCAGACAGCCAATAAATACAAACCATGCTCACATTTTTAGGCTATAATTGATCATTCAATGTGAGTATGGTTTGTGGTTATTGGCTGTCTGAATGCATATGAGCTGCATATTGCCAGCCTAGAGAAGTGTCAGATTACAGTGTGTTTGATGTCTCACAGCTTGCAAAGCAAAATGCAAACAAAAAAAGTCATGCTCCTGGCAGGTGTTGTGCCGTCAGCACCATTTTTTAAGTTTTTGACCATTCATATCATAATCATACTGACAAATTTGAAAAAATCTAACAGGTATTGACAGCACAAAAGCATGTTCTTGGCTGTGTACGTTTTGCTTTGCAAGCTGCGAGACATTAATGCTATTGCGTTCCATGGTGAGGGGCCAACGTGTAGCCATGACTGCTGTGAGAGCACCGAGAACTGACCAGATGGATGAGGAGGAGGTGTTCCCATAACGGAAGAGGGTGTCCTTGGAAGGCTGCACATTGTCAGGCGCCAGCTGCAGCTGCTTCTCAATCTCCTCAATCACACCCCTTCCTCCAGTGTGAATGCAGAAGTGCTCAAAAGCCAGCTTGAAGTCAGGGATGTACCCCTTGATCTTCATCTTGAACACCTGCAGCAGCAAGCTAGTGTGAAACACAAGACACGCCAAGGATTCATGAAACACGTTACGCTATCACAGGACATGCCATGCTTGCATACCTGAGCGACATCAAAGACCGCCGGATGTCATCACCGCACATGACTTAGCGCTGTTTGCTCAGAGTACTGTTACATCTCTGAGTGAAAAGCAAACGCGACCTGATTCACAGCACGCAACATTGACCATACCACAACTCCAGCCAACAGCACATACCTTACGAGCAACCAGGTTGCCAAAGAAGATGAGCTGCTCAGAGATAGGCAGCACCAGAGGTCCCAGGGTAGTGATGTTGGCCTTGAGGGCGTGACCAGCAATGGCCATGAGCTCCTTGGACAGGTGCACTCCCACCCGACCCTTAACATCCTCTCTCTGATACACACAACCGTACCTGCAAGGCAACGTAGCTGCAGTGTTCACGCTTTTGGTCACAGACAAGCCTTCATGTTTGAAACAGGTCCCAGGCCAGCCGGCATCTGTACATGTGCAAAACAATGCTTCCAATGAGCTGTGCACTGCAGTATGCAAAACGATATCTGCCGTGAGCTATGCTCTGCAAATGTTCAGCCTGATGCATCACATGGAGACAGTCAATGCAAAATTTTGATAGTCAGTGAGGTGACACAAAGGTGAGCAGGCCCAGCTCAGCATGATGTACGATGCACACGCACACCTTTGATCGTTGGCCCCCATGTGGGTACGCACCACATGCAGCAGCTCGTACTTGGCACGCCAGTAGTCCTTGCGCCTATATCACCCAAGGAAAGTAAGGTCAGCACATGACCTAAAAGAAGCTAGAAAGCGGCCCTGTGAGTCAAAAGAGCCATCAAGACAAGCACCAGCAATGCCTTTATTGGCAAATGCTGCAAGTTGTCCTTGCAGCGAGCTCAGGTGTACAGTAAGCTGCTGCTTGGGTGCAAATCTTGCGGCGGCATGTGACACAAAGTAAAGCGGGCAACACAGTCAGCACACGCAGCAGCAGAACAAGAGAAAGCGCACTTGTTAGACAGAAGCAGGGCGGCACCACCAACCCTGAACAAGCAATTTGGGATGAGCATGGAACGCTCATTACCAAAGTACCAGTTCTGCGTGATGTTCTCAGTACTCACGACCAAAGCCCTACTGCCAGGGTAAACCTGCACTCACACAGTACTGATAGTTTCCACTCCGACTTCGTTGCACAACAGACTTTCATAGCATGATTGCAGCGCAAAATACAAGCAAGCAATTGTGCAGCAGAGGAAGTCTGGCAGCAAAGTGCAGCAGAAGGCGCATGAGGAAGCATGCAGGCGAGCAAGCAAGCAAGTGCATGCAAACACACACCACAAGCAAACAGAAGCAGCGTGAAGACAGATGCATGAAGACCCGCCTGCAAGAGCTCCTTGGCGAGATTGACAGCAATGACGCCTGCTGAGCAGCCCATACCAGCCAGGTTGTATGACACAATGTTGGAGCGCATCTTGAAGTGATTGATGATCATAGCAGACAAAGAGGGCGTGGGGTTGAACAGGCTGCAGTTGACCACCAAGATATCAACCTGCACCCAACAGTAAATCATGTCAGGCTGCAGTCTGATATGTGGTGGAAACACTAGTTCACCTCAGACGCTGATTTATAAGCCAAATGTTTTGAAACAGTGGTTACTTGTTATCATCATCAAACGCACTATGACAGTCTGCATAACATATCAAATGCTGTCAGTGTAGCACCAGGCTATGTCAGCTGTACAGCAGTCACAGTTGGAAGACTGCACACGCCGCTCAAGGCGCTAACCTAGCCGGCAACACAATTCATGCGAACGACAGACTTGGCCTGACTCAGAGACCTCTTGTCACATGTCAGGATGATTGATGTGTTGAGTTGCCCAACAGAGACACAGCTGAAAAGACCAACCTGGCCAGGTTTGAGTTTGGCCTCTTCAAGAACATTGCGGACACTGTCAAAGAGAACCATCTCTGCTTCTTCCCTGGCAGCTGCCATGGAGATCTGAGGAGGTATTTGCTGAACGGCTGCAGGTACAGAGATTGTAGCCTAAGGCGCTGTTCATATTCACTCATTGTATGAACAACTCACTGTATGAACTAGACACATACCCCAGAGAGGGGAAGATGGTAGCAAAGACGAGTGGTACAGAAAGCAAATTCTTGACACAGACTTGTGGTGCTGAAAGCATATTGCTGACACAGACCAGTGATAAAGACAACAGATTGCTGAGACACACTTGTGGTACAAACACTAGTCTATGAGACACTGCATTGCAAAACGTATCCAGACCGCCAAAAAAACCACATACCCTCAGGCAGATATGTTTCATCTCCAAGCCCTGAGCGCTCCATGATCTTTTCCTGGAACTGAAGACTTTGCTCATTGAACATCTGCAGCCGTGACAACACACATCAAACACAACGTGGCCTGGTCTTATAGACACTGGCAGAGTCTTTGGAGACTAAGATCAAGGCTGTGGCCCAGCTGGTTGCCGGCCAACTGTTTGCGCAAGAAGTGTAAAAGTTGGTGGTAGCAGAGGTTGAAAGCGTCGATAGCGAGAGGTTGCTGGTGGAGGTGTACCTGAGACTTGATAGACAGGTTTGTGAATCTTTCACGCGACATCTTCAAGCTGCAATTAAGCACAGAAAAGAGATGTGATGACAGGGATCACCAAGTTATTTGCACACCTGACAGCCATATGTTCCCTCCATGAAGGCGTGGCGAGTGACCTTCATGCTGCAAACGAGTTTGCAACATGTCAGCTCTTGCTTCTGATAGGCTGATAGCAGTAGGCGTAGGCTGATCCTTGTGGCTGAACATGATGATGGGAGACATATTTCATGCACAAAGCAAGCTGCCGCCAGCACTATGCAACAGCTGCAACAATGCTTGTACTGACCTGTCAGGAGGCTTATAGCAGTGGTAGTTGATCAGATATACAGGCTTAGTACGTGTAAGCACATAGGTGACTGCCATGATTGCAAGCAACAGGCAACAGCCCATGAACACAACCTGCAAATACAGTAGATGTCAGATGAAAAGTCAACAAAGGACAGACATACAGCAGTACAAGACTATGGTAGCAATTTTTACCATGTTAAACTGCAGGTGAGTCTGAGATGCAACAACCCACATCTCTCGCAGCTGTCCTGTTTTCAGCATGTTTGCCAGCTCCAACTGAGACAAACAAAGAAACAGCTCAGAATTTGAAAGGACAGATTCTTTGTTTTTCTTCTTTGAGGTTGCTTACCAGAACCGTCGCTGCCACTGGAAGCAGCAACAAGGTGAGTGCGTGTGTGCACAGGACATGGTAGCCTCGCTTGACATACTTAAGGGTGACACCCCCTTGTCTGAAGTCTGCGAGCGATCACTAAATCTGTTCAAAAACAGCATTTTGACACTGTTGCTCGGACCAACTTCTCAAACTCTCGCTCGTCGCACCTGGAATGTGTTGCAGGAGCACCGGGAACTCATGCCGCTGCCCCCCGCGACCCATTTTTCAGTGCTGGCCGCCTGAGCAATATTGCGGTCTACCCCGGACAGTCGTCAAATCCTACAGTCAAGTCTGGTGCTCCAGCTGGCGACAATCAAGACAAAAAACGCTAATTGCGCCGAGAAATTGAGGTCCTTGCGGCAACTGGTGAGTCTGGCAAATATGTTGAAATTGCACACATTACAAACGACCGACGTGATGATAGTCTCATTGGTCGACAATGGTGGGGACAAGTGTGACAATTCAAAACTTGGGATTCCAAGCTGTCACCAAGGACAGCTGCATCACGCGCAGAAAGTAACGGCAGTTGCAGGCTGCCTAAATAGCAGTTACGGCACATCCACACCAGCAAAAAGAGGTCCAGACTTTCAGCATGATGAACAACGCATATTGTTTGCCTGCATTACACGGCTTGTACATGATTACATCACCCCTACATATCCCCTTGAGACCACATATGCGCTTCTTGTGAACGGTTCTTTCTCTCATTAATGATGGCAAACATGTCTTTCTCGAAGCCAGTGCTGCGATCTACACCGTCCCAATGTCTACCAGGCCTGATGCTGTATCTGTTTCCAGGAGGTCCCAAATTGCGTTTCAACCAACTGTGCGATGGGACTTCCTGGGGAATGATGAAGCCAGCTTTCTTCATGCGTTTCTGCAAAGCCGCAGGAATGACGGAGGGTTCTGCAGCAGGACGCTTTTTCACCAAATGGGCCATGGGGTCTCCAAATCGCTCGCGATGTCTGAGATGCTCGTCAACATCCTCTCTGCACCATCATAGCACACTCACCAAATTGTGATCTGACAGAATCAAGTAATTGCGTTAAATAAGCAAAATCTTGTGTACACTTTCCAATCATAACAGCAGCCAAGGCTGGCAAAAGTGGCAAGTTCCAATGCAGCTTGAGGGATGTATCACGCATCGCAGCTATTACATGGACAATGCAACATACCTTCGCCTGGCAAACGGCTTGGCAGCTTCTGCTTGCATTTGGCGCCTCTTCTCCTCAGCTTCACGTTTTTGTGCCATGCCCCCACCCCACTCAGGAGTCTCTGCAATAGGCTTCTTGGCGGCCTCTTGTTGAGCTTTAATCTCCTCAAGAGAGACACGTTTGCCTGTCTTATCTCGATATACCTGTACTCAAATGCCCTGTCAGTCAAAGCTTGAGTTTGCTTGCATCGCTAAGGATGCTTGCTGTGAATGTGCATCATGAGACTACAGGCTCAATATTGTGGCAATGTTGGACAAGACATTGCCAAAGAAACTCCTGGAACAGCTTGGCATGCTTACTGTGTCAGCTCCTCGTCCTGTGAGCTGTACCCCAAGCTCTGCAAACTGCTTTGCTTCTCTTTGAGCCTTGGCTTTCAGCTCAGCAGCTAGCTCTGATCCTGTGACTTGGCCAGCTTTGCCGCCGTCTGGCATGAAACGTGGCTTGTGGGAACCACCAGAGTGATCAGGACGAGGATGCTCAGTGGCGACATCAGCAGTGGCTGCTCTGCTGCGCTTCCTGGGTGGCGACATATCTTGCTTGCCTGCTCCCCCTACACAAAGAACAAATCCTTGTGATGAATGCATGAGCAGGGCGTGCAGACATTGAAAACGACAGAAACTGCCAACACACTACGATGCAAAGAACCTTCACTGCAACAAGCAGCAGGCCGGACACTAAGCATGCTGCCACACCAGTGCTTCAGAGATTACATACTGAATACGCACGACTCACCCAAGGAACAACGCAGAATGCAACATGTCTGCAAAAAAATGCAGAAATAATTGCAGGGCTAATTGCAACACCCTCTCCAAAAATCGACAATAAACAGCACATTGCAGTACTAATTCCACGACAATGACCGTTGCAGAAACCCTTGCACAACCGGAAGAACCCCTTGCAGAATGCATATTGCAAACCCTAATGCATCATAAGGTCAGCAGCTGATGCAGTATGAATGATGCAGTATTGATGCAGAATTAGTGCAAATGCAGTATTAATTTGATCTCAGCCCTACATAATTCTGCGCCGTACCCTGGACTCACCTGCATTTCTTGGCGGGCTGGCATCAGGGCTGTCATGCCGCTTCTTTCTTGGGGGGCTTGCATCAGGGTTGTCATGACGTATATGCCTTTCAAGATCAGGACTAGCCTGTCTTTTCCTCCTTGGTGGGCTGGCATCAGGACTGGCCTGAAGCTGTTTCCTTGGAGGGTTTGCATCTGGACTGTCATGTCTGATGCGTTGCTGAGGGCCCAGGTCAGGACTGACTTGTCTGTTTCTCCTTGGAGGGCTGGCATCAGAACTGTCATGGCGCTGTTTCCTTGGAGGACTTGCATCAGGACTGTCATGCCTGCTTCTCTTTTGCAGCCTGACCACACCTTCACGAGGAATGCTGTCAGCCTTCTTACGTGTAGGGCTGATATCTGCACTGCCTTGCCCGTTGCTGAGCTGAGGCCTGGCCTCACGCCCTCGCTTTCTCTCAGGGCTTACATCAGGGCTGTCATGCCTGCCCCTTCTTGGAGGACTGAGGTCTTGACTGTCTTTGGTCTGGCGACCTGTTCTTGGGACGTCCCCCACAATCATGGGCACTTCCTCCCATGCTTCCAAAGCTCCACCGGCCTGAAGCTGTTGGACTTGCCGCATGGCCCTCTCAGCCTCTTCTGGATTGGCAACAACAGGTCCCGCTGCAGAAGCAGAACAAGTTGCAGTGCTGTATGCAGGTATGCGATGAAAGCTTGAGCGAGCACATTCCAACCCTGTTGATGACGAGACATGTAGAAGAAAACGCAAAAGCCTAAACATAACCCGGCTTAACCCACCTTCGTCCTCAGCATCCTCTACCACCTCTTCTAGTGCGCTGCTTCTCTGAAAACCTGTGTTGTCCTCCTCAAAGATGCGCACGCCTTCAGGTTGATGGCGAGCTACCTTCTTTCTTTTTTTCTTGATTTTGTTGCCGATGCCTGCCTTGTCGCCTGTGTATTTCGACAAGTACGCTTGAAGTTCTTTTGACTTTTCAGATGGCTCGTTGGATTTCGGTTGATGCTGCCGTAAGGATGAGAGGCCTACAACGGATCCTCCGAACATCCGGAGAGAGACTTTGCACTGCAATTCAGAGCAACACGCCTGCTCGGATGTTCACCTTGTAGAGTTCTTGACTAGCGCTTCTTTTGTTCGTGTTCCAAGCTAGCAAATGAATGCAGCTCTAGATTTCCAGCTCCGTCCGTCAGCTTTGCAAACTATACACAACCCTTGCGGGCAAGGCGAAAGGGTGTAGCGATGCCTTCCAGCACATCCCCGATGGTCGTGTCCCCGTCTTGTTTTGACTGCCTTTTTGGTGACTCCGGCCACGACTAGCTTGGAGTTGCAGCCGATATTCGCCTTGTCGCGTTCAGCGCTGTAGGCTCCTGGATTGTGGCATTGTGCGTTCGCACTGACACAGATCCTATCCGGCATGGCAAGTCATGTTGAGGGTAGGGTTGTCAGTAATACAGGCAGCGATCGCACATCTGGTCGAGATATCGAGACAATCCGAGAAGTGGATGAGTTTTCTGGCGAACCTGCTCCATCTCAGGGTTCGGGGTCATCTGCTGGGCCTGATACTTCTGCAGTTTTGACATCAAGGGCCAAAAGCAGCCTCGCCAAGAAGTTGGCAAAGTCTCTTGGGTTCCATAGCCACAAGGACAGCACCCTGAACGCCACTGCAGACAAGAGGGCAGGATCCGAGCAGCACGAACGTCAAGAGCCGGATGATAAGCAGAGTTCAGATCGAGGGGTTCACTTCAACAGCCAGACCACTTCAGACCGCCCAGCCAGTGTGGCCAAGTCTGTAGTACCTCTGGTCGCAAGCACCGGGACATTTTCGGGCAGCAGCGCTGCTGACAAGCAAGCATTCCCAGGCACAGGCGGCAATGGCAAGTATGTCTCACCTTTCCAAACAGCACAGCATCAGCCCTCAGGCACTTTGACTGAGGCAAGTGCCTTTTACAGCCCCAACAGTTCTTTCAACAGTGTAGCAAGTGGCAGAGTACCTAAGGCATTGTCAGCTTCATTGGATGATGATGGCAGTCAGATGCGCAAGTCTCGCATGGCGCCAGGGAACCCCTTGTCCTATTCTGGCGACCTAGAGCAACTGAAGCCCAAGCCAAGCATGCCTGATCAGCCCGCTGGGGATGAGCGCACTGCGTCTGGCAGGTTGTCTGCCAAAAGCCGCCGCAGCTCTGCAATATCTTTGAAGAGCATGGATGGTAAGCTCATCCACTCACCTTCGTTTGTTGATGCCACCACCACTCAGCTCATCACCAGCAAACCTTTGCAAACGCTTGACTTCAAGTCTGATGCCAGCAGTGCAAGTGACTATCACCGTGATGTTGGCTAAGAACAAGAATCCCGACTTGGCTTGCCACACATGTCTTGCTGCACTGCTGGTTTGCATGCAGCCTGCAAATGTGCCTATCCTGAGCGCATTGCATGACGCGTGGCTGTGCAAGATAAGGCTGTTCTTTTTCCTGCGAGTTTGCTGTAATGCCTTGGGAGCTTGCACATTTCATCAAAGTGACATTGTGGTGATACTCAAGTGGCCAACTGCCAGTGCTATGCAGACAGTGCAGCATTCAGGGCTGCAGCACCTGCAGGTCTTGACTGCCATGCAAAGGTCCTGCAACCGGCTCTGACCGACACAATGGTTGTTGCAGATGCATCAGACACTGAAAAGGACTTGAGCCCTTTGGCCCGGGCAAACTCTGAGAACCCCTGGGGCCCTAAAAGGTCTGTGGGGAGCTTCACCTCGGGGGTGTCAGGCAGAGCCAGGGGTGATGCATCTCCCCGCCTGCGTGGAGCTTACGCTGAGATCCAGATCAAGGTTTGAAACAGGAGTCTGAATTCCTGCCAAATTGTTGCATGAACAACAACATGGGCAGTAACATAGCGAAGAGCACAGAGACACTAGCTGTACCCTTTTTGCTGAAAGTCTGCAAGCATGAGGCCTTTTTGTACTTCACTGTGCACAGGGGCATACACTCCCTGCCCTGATTGACATTGCTACTGCAGACTGACACTCATCCAACTTCAGACCCCCAACACTTGTTCACAGGTGTCGATAGCAACTTTGATCTCTGCTCACTTGCTGTGCTGCTTGTTGTGTGCAGGACATGGATCAGCAGCTAAGCGATGCCCGCATGCGCATTGTCCAGCTGACAGCGGAGGTCCAAAGCAGCAAGCAACAGGTTCAGCACCATGAGGAGCATGAAGCTGCCCTGCAGTCTCAGGTGCATTTACTACTGTTGTCATGTGGATGATTACTCTGCAATCTGCATGGAAAGGCTGAGAGCATCCCTTTCTGTGACACACCAAGAAAAAAGATAACATGTATTGGCATGTCTCCTATTTGATATCAGACAAGCAAGTTGTTGACAGTCTGAACCATCTTGCACATCAGGGTGCCACTGCACGTTTGGTATGCCTCACAACATTCAATGCTTTGCTGTTTGTTGCAAGGATCAGTGCAGCAGCCTGTTTGACATGTGTCATGCTGCCTGCAGCTAGACGAGCTGAAGCAGGTGAAGGACTCACCCATCAAGACTGTCATGGAGAAGCTGTCCAGCGCACGCTCAGAAGCCAGCTTGCTGTCTGAGCAGCTTGCTGCAGCCAAGCATGATGCTGAGGTGCAGCAAAAGGAGAACCTGAAGCTCCAAAAGGTAACAGTACAAGATTTGAGCTGAACTGCCTGCACACTGCAATGTCTGCTTTTGCGGTAGAGGGTCCGTCAAGGAAGGCACCATTCATTGGCTCTGTCATGCTGCAGCATAGCTTGCAAGCTGTCCACAAACGCATGACTGTCTGAACAGTGTTTACTGCTGAGGTTGAAATTGCTGAGCATTGCACAGCAATCTTGCAGCTGGCTTGATTTGTGCCTCAGCTGCAGCTTGGGAATGTGCTTGATTTCTTGTATACAAGCATGCATTTCCCCAGGTCGTGTGCCTGGCATGACATAACAAAGCGCTTGTCATTCCACTGTAAGCTGCTGCAGAGCATGCACATGCACTCAGCAAGGGTGCTGGGTGGATGTGCATCTGATGCCAGGTCTGTCATGAGAGACTCACGGCAGGTACTTTGCATCAAAGCTGACTTGTGTGCCTGTAGAGCTTGAGCGAGCACAGCACTGCTCACCAGCAAGCAGTGGATGCGGTGAAGAAGGATCTGGAAACTCAGAAGGCAGCTTCAAAAGCCGCCAAAGACCAGCTGCAGGAGCAAGTTGCTGCCCTTACTGAGCAGTGCAACAGGTAACGTGCACATGACATTTGCTTGCAGCCACAAAAGTGTCTGTGATATCCATCTTGAGCAACAGATGCGGAGGCCCTCCACATTTGGCTACTGTTGCTGTTGCATCAGATAGATTCTCCATTAGCTGCTACATCAAGACATGTAATGTGCAGCTACCTGTTTGGTCAAGTGCTTACATGCCTAGCATCAAGGATATATTTCTGCCAAACAAATTGGGGCGTTGCAAACTCTTGTCTGCTTGTTGTGCAACATCCAGTAGTGCTGTGCTAAACACTGTCCACAGGCAATTCTTGTAAATATACAGGTCAAGTGCTGTGATACAGTCAAAAGCACATATGTGTTCAAAGGGCTCTGGCTAATGTCTGATGTTGTGAGAAGTGTACAGGGCAAAGTGCTTGTCTGTGGCGGCCTGCTCACATCCTGTTGCTGACTGCTGCCTGCAGCTACGAGGTGGTGTTGAAGAACAAGGACACCAAGGGCCAGCTGATGTCTCTGCAGCAGACCCTGCGCCAGGAGATCCATGCCAAGATTGGGGCACAGAGTGCTGAGGCAAGCGCTAAGTGTAAGGTAGGCAGCACCTGCCCTACACAACCCTTATGGGCAGACCCTTCCTCTCTGGCAGGACCTGTCAGCTCAAGGAACCATGCATATGATCAACATCTGCAACACAGCACACAGTTGTCTTGTAATCAGGGCTGCAAACAGTCATGCACCGACTGCATTTCCATGTCGGGTCTGCATGGACGCAGATTTCATGCAAGTTATAAGTCTGTTGTCCGCAAGCTTTGCTAGCTGCTCATGGTCTTGGCAGAAACAGTGTTGGTTGTTATATGTAGGTGAGCGAGTTGCAAGGCAGCATGCAAGAGCTGCAGGAGGCACTGGACCAGGAGACCACGGCCCACAGACAGGCTCAATGCACTCTGGAAGAGGCGTATCGCCACAGAAACCGCCTGGAAGCCAGGTGTGATCTACATAACAGTTCAACACCTTGACCTGTGTGATGTTGTTGAACCGCACTGAGTTGCGCATTCATCTTGGGTCACTGGGCAGACCCTCTGTCATGTGCAAGGCATCCATGCAGATATGTCAGTACAATGGCCATTGCTTGCCTTTCAAACAAGCTCTAGCAGCAAATTTTCAGCTGCTCAGCTCCTTGCTAGCGAATAGCTGCACGCAACTTGTAGATTCAACAGCCTTTCTGACATGAACTTTTGTGTGTACTTGTAAAGCCTCTGAATTCCCAAGTGATGTGCAGAATTGATGAGATGGAGGCTGAGCTGGCACCAAGCAACGGATCTGCCAAGCCAGCAGAGACATCTACTGACACCTCTGCGGCACAAGGGGCTGCTGAAGTGGGTGAGCACAGCTCACGTCAGCAACTAGCACAAAGGCTGAAGGAAGTAGAAGCCAGGGAGCAAGCTGTCCATGAGTTGGAGGAAAAGCTGAAGGCAGGCAAGCAGAAGGAGCTCAAGGACAAGGAGGCCAAAGACAAGGAAGCCAAGGAACAGCAAGCATTGTACTCTAAGGTAAGCATCCTTTATGGCTCTGATGTAGGGAGACAGAGTGTTTTGCATTGCAAGTGAGCTTGTTCTGCTGGCGTCAGAAAGCTGCAAGCCGCAGGTGACAGGGCTGATGAACAGGATGCCAGAGTCACTTGATATGTACCCCAATGGCCAGTATCAATCAGCAATGGCACATGACGTGATACTGATGTTGTGTGTAAAGCTGTGCCTGTAATGTTGCGTCTAGTGCCTGCCACAGAAACTCAACATCTCATTTGCTGGGCTTACAAAAAATTGGGTCCGACTTGCAAAAGCATATTGTCAGACATATCAGGCCTTCCACCTCAGCATGCCAAGGGCCGCCTGCATCCGCAACATGTGACTTGATCATCAGACCTCACAACCCAAGCGTGTGGATGTGAGTGCAGGTGGACGAGCTGGAGAGGGCTCTGACAGAAGCCAACAAGCGGCTCACTCGCATCGATGAGGCCGACAAGCGTTTTGTCTCTAGCCCAGGCTCAAGCCCTGCTGCTGCTACATCTGAGGTTGCTGCTAAGGCTGAAGCCAAGCCTACTCCAGACTCTGCTGCCCCTGCTAAGCAGTGAGTACTGTCCTGCATGAAGCCCTGCAATGCGTTGCACAAGCTGCACTGCACAAGCTGCAATTTGCATGCCAGTGAGCATCTGCAAAGCACCTTGCAGCTGCCTGTCATGCGCCTGAAGAACAAGGGAGCCATCCAGATCATGAGCACAAGAGTAAATGTCTCTGCATATGGGATGGCTTGCTGGACACGGCTGGCAGTGCTGAAGAATGCTTTCACAACTGTCACACATGAGGCTGGTGCAACTGCAAGTCACTGCCAATGGTCACACATGAGTTATGCTCTCAATGCTGTCACAGCAGATAGTAAACCAAGCATACCGTGCATGAGTTGTAACACAGTCTGTGGCCTGTTCAAGTTGCACATGACACTGATGTGCATGACATGTCTGCAGGATCACCTCATGGCGCCGCATCTCCGTGGATGATGACAGGGTGGATGCTGTCATTAGTCACCTGGAGGGCATGAACTCCACCCTCAAGTCCCTGCGCTCAGAAGGGGGCGACCTGGAACCCTACCTGGGATCTGATGAGGTAGTCAGCATGAACAACATGCCGAGCTATGGATGATTTGTGGCAGTGTCATGTGGTCAAGCAATGCTTCTGCAATCTTCCTGCTGACGATGCACATGCTCAATGCAAGTGACTTTCCTGCTTCTGATCAACATGTAGCTTGCAATCTTTAGCTACCAACAGAAAGAGCCCAAATCACCTTTTCTTGCTTGTGCACAGGACCTGGCATTGGAGCTGGAAAAGGAGCGCACCAATCGCATCATTGCACAGCAGACAGCCAACCAGGAGAAGCTGCAGGCTCGAGCATCTGCTGCTGAGTCCGCCAGCCTGCGCCGCCAGCTCAATGAGCTGGCTCAACAGATGGAGCAGGAGAAGAAGAAGGCTGCAGCCGCTAAGCAGCAAGGACAGCAGGCTGCTGAGACAGGCACTCAGCCAAGTCACAACACTGCAGAGGTGACGGGCTGTTTACTGGATTGCATTTGCAGTGCTGTTGACATGATTGACTGCCTACTGAGTTGGGTGTCCAACCAGTACGAAAAGCCTGTACTGATTGTAGCCCAGGCTAGGATTGTGGACAAACTTTGGAGTCATCTATTGTCGCTCAGAGTATGGCTTTGCTAACTTGCACGCATGCGCAAGTCTCTAGTCACACTGTACATCTCCAAATGCCATTTTGATGTCTTGCTGGTGCCTGAGTGTCGAGTACATGGAGCCAGGAGTGAATCCTCAGGTGGCCTGACGACGACAGCAAGGTCACACAATTGGTGCTGTCATCCTGTCCAGGCTTTCCTGATCTTTGGTTGCAGCTCCAGGCTTATGCCTCATGAGGCTGCCACACCTAGTTCCGTGTACATGAAGCCACCAGACCATAATTAGTCATACACATTAACACATAGGATTGTGCTATATGTGAATGTGTGGGACTTCTCTGAGCTTGTGTTCGCCTGACAGTGTGGCATGGTGATGCAGAGGGAGATTGACCGCCAGGGAGGCTTCTCTCCTGCTTTCAGCGGGGGGCTTGAGGGTCATGCTGCTGACAAGGCCTCACAGCAGGCCTTCACCAGGCAAAGCTCTGGCAGTCCTGCTCGGTCTGTGCAAGACCAGCAGCCCACCAAGGTCACTCTCACCCCAGCATCCTGGCTCTCATGTTGCTTGACTGCATGGGCCACAAGCACTAGTCTGTACAAAGCTGTAGATGTGCTCATAAACACACAACCAGCAGATAATCACATCCATATCTGACGACTTGTTCTGACTGCTGCAGCTCTTGAAAAGCCATGCCATTGCATAAGTTTGGTGTTGCATGCGGCCTAAGGTCTGTGAGTTCATCTATGATAGCCAACGATTGTTGCTTTGCAGCACAGTGCATGCGTATCTCCAGGTTAACAAACGCATTGAAGCAGCTGTTGAACAGTCTGCACATTGTGCTTGTGATATGGCCTCAAAGCTTGACTGAACATCTGCATGCATCTGGCTTGCAACATCCAACTGTAGACGCTGTGGCAGCACAGCAGGCTGCAGCAGCTGCCAACTGCTGTCATATCCAGCACTGCACTTGTGCCTTGTCAAACTGCAAGTGAAGCTGCAGGTAGACGAGGGCATTCAGGCGACAGAGTGTGAGATGCCGCAAGACGATCAAGGTGTGCAGCAGCAGTCCGGCTCGGCCACGCCCTTGAGTGAGGAGGAGACAGGGGACAGCAGCAAGCAGGAGGGCGACGGCTTGCCATCTGGACAGGGCATGGAGAAGAACTACACTGACACCATTGAGAGCCTGTTGTCCGAGCTATGGAAGGAGAGGCTGGTGAGACTCTGTGCCCACATTTGCTGAGTCAGCCATTGCGTGGCGGCAAGCCTAATGAATTGGTTGAGCACCAGACTCAAAGCATCAAAAAGCACCGGTTGTAGGAGACCCTGCACCCCCTTTCTAGACAATGCATGGTCACTCTTTCAGCAGCATCAAAGTGCATGTACACCATCTTGATAGCTTAGTATACGTTGACTAGAGGTTGATGCATGCATCATCCTGCTTGCCCGCACCGTCCTACATCCCTTCTGTTGTAGCGGTTTGAGAGCGTACTCTGCATTGGCTGTTCCAACTGACTATACCAGCTCTGTAGAAACCACATCTGATAGTCCACCCACAGCAACTCATCACCCAGCCAATTGGTCATGGCTCATGTTGGACAGCCCATGCACATTGTTGGTCACGCTGCACCTTCTGCTAGCCTGCAATCAAGCTGCTGACACCTGTTGCTGATGTGGCAGGCACGACAGAGGGCGGAGCTGAATGCAACAGATGCAGAGGACAAGCTGAAGGCGTATGTGTGGGCAGCAGACCCCCGCAATGGCGAAGGGCTTCCAGGGGAGGGAGAGCAGGCCAAAGCCATGGCAGACGTGGATGCCAGCCTCATGCAGCGTCTGGACGAGGACAGTGCCACCAACCATAGACTGCTTGACAGCCTCAGAGCTGCACAGGTATGGCCTGCCAGTTAGCTCACATTCACACCTGCTGCTCACACCTGCTGCTCTGTGCCATCAGCCATCTTCCAATCAGCTTCAGAGCTGACTCGATGTCTGACATGCATAAAGTCTCTGTGTCAAGCAATTCTGCTCTGACCCGCCTCCATACTACAGGCATGCTACACCCTCAAAGCCCCCAATATGCTGCTTATCTGTCTATGGATATGTGCACTGTGCCACCCAGCCTGCAAGGGTGATGTGGTTGACTGCAGGGCAACAGCCAGGCATTACAGCAGCGTGTGGAGGTGTTGGAGTTGGCGCTGCGCAGGCAGGACAGCGCAGTGGAGAAGCTGCAGGCTGGAGCCAAGCGGCACATGGAGGCCAGCCTGAGGCAAGGCACCACTCGCAAGAACCTGCAGCAAGCCACACAGAAGGAGGACAAGCTGCGCCACCAGCTCACTCGCACGGAAGCTGAGCTCGCTGCCACCCGAAGGTGTCCTGCTTGTACCCTGTTGCTGATGAGCTTTGCTGCAAGTACACGCTGCAGCGTCTTGTTCTTCTGCAAACTGTCTCTTTTGCAGCACATGCAGGCGACAGGATACCAACAAGCTCTGTAACAATCATGCGTGAATGGCAACGTGTCTGACATTTGCTACATAGCTTCCAAAGCAATGTCAGGTTCTGCGTCTCTAAACAAGGTTCTGCTTAAGCAGCTTTGTAGGTTTGTGTCAGGCAAGACCCCCTCACACCAGTAGGACCTCACTCAGTCCCACTTGTTGGTTCAGGTTGCAGCGTGACCAGGCAGCGCACTTCCATGCCAGCAACAAGCAGGTGGGAGATGAGCTGGTGGAGAGCCAGGCTCAGCTGAGTCAGCAGGCAGGCCGCCTGTCCAAGGAGGGTGAGAGGCGGCGCCACCTGGAGGCCCTCCTGGATGAAGGCCTGCAAGTCCAGAACCAGATCCTGCTAGGTCTCCAGGTACATCATACATGCAAGGTTGCCCTGACCTACAATACCCTGTCAAATCGAGTGTTTGGTTCATGCGTTCTCAACCAGATCCTGCTCAGTCTCTCAGGACAGCACAGTTTCAACAGCAGTCCTGATAATGTTGCTGTGTACACGACCTGCTAGTTCAACCCAGGTCCTGCTGGGTGTCCCACATATGAAAGGCTCGTTTACAGATAGAAGTGCTGGGTGGCCAACACCAGTAGCAGGTCCTCTCTACTCTCTGGCATGTGAATCTGCTTTGAAGTTCTGCGCAAGCCTGGTACCAACCCAGGTACAAGCATATCTTGATCAGCACCCCCATCAATAGAAGCCCTCATTGACCTTCATATATGTCACAGTCGACTTGGGTGTGATCAGCCCTGGACCTGTTTGGGGATTGTGTCATTGTGACCTATTTTGTATGTCCCGCATGCTTGGCTGCTAGATTCTATGACCAATTGTGAAGCAGCGCCTGCGGCACTCATGATCACACATGACACATCACAAGTTCAGACAGTGAGTGTACAAGACTCCTGATGCGGATGTGGTGCAGGAGTTGGTGGGTTACCTGAAGCAGGAGGGCCACTTGGAGGGCCAGCCGGGCACTGGCATCATGCAGGCCCCCAACCTGGACCAGCTCATCAACCTGCTGCAGCGCTCACAGGTCTGCACATGCATGTCACCAACAGGGGGTTGTACTTCTGTCCCTAGCAACAGTGTGCTCAGTCTGCTGTGAAACATCAGCGGCCGTCCTCAGACGCTTGTTCGCACAGACACAGATGTCAGTGTCTCATCACTTGGCATGGCATCTGCTACACCGTTCTCACTCTTACATGGTTCAACAACTGCACAGATGATCTGTTCACCTGCTGACCCCTTGGCTCAATCTGAAGCATGTGACACAGCTGGCCCCTGCATGTCAGACTTGGCATAAGTTGTGACTGGCTCTATCACAGCATGGTCTAGTGTGCCCCTGAATGTACATGATTTAAAGAGTGCATAGAAGCTTAGAGCAGTGTCACCAATGATACAGGCCAACAGCAGCAGTGCCCTGAGCCGCAGCAGCACCAGGCAGGGGCTGGGGCGGCAGCATTCCAGCCCCAGCAGGGTCAGGTCTGCCCCCTCCCAGAGGGGCAACTTTGGGGTGTCAGGCACATTGGAAGAGGGCACCCCCCCTGTGGAGCTGTCCACCAGTCCTCCTGGCACCTCTTCCTTTTCTCGCCCGGCCTGGCTGGTACCAGGTACTGCTTTGCTCCACACTGCAATATGATTGCTTGATGCAAAGCAGTGGCATGATACTGCACCTGAGGTAGGCATGCATGACGCTGCAAGTCTTTGTGCCATTTGCAGTTGCAAGTTCTTATGCCAGGCAGCATACCAACATATCCTGCGCTACTTCTGTGGCTGCCTTCAGCATTGTCCCAAAACCATGCGTGAGACTGAGGTACCAAGCAACTCTCAGGCAACCTTTTAAAACAGAGGTTCTCCTGCCTAGGGCTCCTGCAAGGCAAGGCCTGAATTCTGCCCCATACTTTGTTGTCAATAGCAAGCACTGCAGGCTGAAGCTTTGGCACTGCAGGCTTCAGGACTGAGCAAAGGGCTGCAGCACGCAAGGATGGCAGCAAGCGGTCCAGCTCTCCCTTTGGCGCAACAGCCTCTCGCTACATGAATCCTCGAGCCAGCCTGAAGCCCGAGGCAGAGCCTGACAGGGTGTTCAGGGCCCGCTCAGTGCCCCGTGGCATGAGCCCCCAGAGGAGCCGGGTGGCCGACTACATCAAGGTTGGCTCACCCATCCAGAGGGGTGGCTCTACTCAGGTACCCCATCCCTGCCCTGCTCTTTGTGTTACATGCCTCATTCTCTGCTGCAAACTGCTTGCTGCTTGCTATATTTCAGCCATTGTCATGATATGATGGCATGTTGCTGTATCAGCTCTGCTTATGAGACAACCATGCCTGCTGCCTCTCCCAGAATGTCACCCACTTAAAAGCCATGATGTCTGCATGTTGGACAAGTGTAATTCTGCTCAGCAGACCAGGTAAATCTACTCATCTTGTAGCTGTATTTCATTGACAGCCCTGTGACCATGTTCAGGACTTTGTACTCCCTTGTCGGCCATTGCAGGTGTTGCCTGCAACAAGCTCTGACCTGGTGTCCATGGACAGGGAGCTGATCTCTGCACAGCATGATAGGGCATTCATGTCTGCACCTCATCAGGGTGCAGGCAATGCTGAGAGCCTGAACAGATCAAAGCCTGGCTCCCTTCTCAGCATGGACACTGGCAATGCAGCAGGCGACTCTGGCTCCTTCTCATCCTTTGACAAGCTACAGGGGATGCCATCGCTCACAGATAACATGCATGTGCAGCATGCAAATGACACTGGCATGGCTGCATGGGGGCAGCAAACCATGAATGGCTTTGCCAGTGTTCTTGGTGTCAGCACAATCAGCCACGGCAGCAGGGGTCGTCATACTCATGATGAGTAGTTTGCCCTGGATGCCTCATTTTGGGTTCTTTTGTTGTTGCACAACGCAATGAGTCTGCAGGCTTATTAGACAGATTTCCAAGACATCAAGGCCTGAGATGATGTCTCAGCAAATGCTTAACATCATGCTGAGTTTTAAGCAATGCATATTACTGTAACTGCTTGTCAGGTCTAGACAGAAAATCTTGTTGATGCTTGCATGGGCCAAGCAATGAGCCCTAGCAATGAGCTCCAGCCCCAGCATAAACAGCTTCTGTAGCTGTAGGCACATACTTGTCGACAGCACATGCACATGCGCTCACTTTCAAGGCTGCCGAGTACATCATACTCGATGCTGTGGAGATTGCTACACTGTGACATAAGATGTGATTGCAAAAACTGGAGCTCGACATCATGACGGCAAATGCTGCAGTTACGAACCCAGCAGCTGTGTTAGCAGACAACATATAAGTGCATGTGACTGTATTCTTTACAGATGTTCTCCTGCTGTTATGACACCTAATCAGCAGGCAAGAAACTGACAGAAGGGATCTGAAGCCAAGCCTGAAGCTGCCCTGGGGCGGAGGGCGCTTGACAGAAGCGATGCTACCAGTACATCATGGCAAGACCGCAAGACAGTAGCAGCTCACACAAGTGTGCTGCAAGGCAGCGATGCAGGTGTTGTACCTGTCAACGCACTCGGGTCCTGCGCCCCTGAGCTTCCCGAATGCAAGGTGACTACTAGGGGGAATGGAGGACGAGCAGTCTATTGAAGGCTCAGACAAGTCTTTTACCCGAAGTTGGAAGTTTCTCAAAGATGCGGTTAGGAAACGACTTGAGCCGAAGTCCAGGAGGACCTCTGTGGGATCCTCACCTGGCTCCGTTACGGAGGCCGCTGCTGATGCTTCTCAGATTACAAGATCGTCGTCGTCCGCAGTGAAACAGCGCATGACAAAGGGTCCCCTGAGTGCTCTTTACAAACTCAAACCTTTCAAGGCGCCAAGGTACAAATGCGTGCCTGTCAACGGTTGACTGCTTGGGTCACCGTTTATCCATCCTGTTTCTAGCATTTGCCTTTTGATGCAGTACAAAGACTTTGCTTGACGAGGTGGGAAACAGGGAGGGGTCTCAATTTGAGCTCATGCTTGACAGAGCTCTGTCTCTGAAACGGTAAGGTCAGCACTGTCTTGATATCACCACAGAATTGCACAGCTGTTGAGCCTGCTTCAGCAATAGTGGTCTTATCGACTTGTAGCAATTTCAACCCAACGCCTTGCATACGCATGACTTATGATGCAGGCATGATTCCATGGACCTGATGTGGAGATCAGGAGACCTTGGTCTGTTTGGGACTGCAAACACTCAGGTTCAAAGCTTGCTGCTGCTAATATTGCATCTATCTAGCAACAATGCCAATTCCAAAAGTTCACTTATGAAGCTTGCACAGAGTCAAGCATTGCATCATTCATGCTTTTCCGGTCTCTCAACTCAACACACAATGCAGAGTGTGTCAGAGGAAGATGACCAAGTACGGGAGTTGATACACACTGAACGGCTTGTTGTAAAGCGTGCTTCTGGAAGAGCCATTGTGAACAAGTAAGCTGCATAGTTAGCTATGCCTGCATCTTAACTGAAATGCAGGGGTCCCTCCACAGCACCTTCTGCCTGAGTGCTTCATGGTATTCAACCTACATCAAAGCAATGCAACTGCTGCATCAAAATTTCCAGAGTGCAGCATTCCAGATCAAACACTGGCTCTGACATCAGCTATGCATCGACTCACCATTGATAACCCAAGAACTACTTTTTGCCATGATCCAGGACAGGCTCTTCACATCCCTTTGAATGCCAAGTGGTGATGCAGGCAGTATCTTGTAATCAACACCCTGGGTAGTGGTCAGTATGGCAAGGTGCAGTTGGTGGTCAATGTCGCAGACCTGCAGCCATATGCAATCAAGACTGTCAGCAAAGCAAAGCTGCGCACCTCCATTCGGCGTATACGCTCCTCTCTCAGTCGTCACTCGTACAGTAACCTCCAGTTTGCTGCCACAGCCAGTGATCCAGAACCCCTGCTAGAGCCCCAACCCCAACGAGCCCCACCTCCCCCTTCTAGTACTGACAGCTGTCCAGAAAGTGCGTCAAGCAGTGCACCAAGCAGTCCCTATGCAGGCTTGCCCAACATTCCCGGTGGTGAATTATTTACCTCAGCCCCTCCCAACAGCAGATTTGGGGGTTCAAGCAGAAAGTCCATGCAGCTATCTGCAGACCCACCTGCTGCTGCAGCTGCTGCTACCACATCTGGGACAGAAGCTGCGGCATCACCTAGCACATCTAATGCATCGCTATCGAGACAAGCAGTACGGCCAAAGGCCAAGCTAGTGTCGCCTTTTGCAGCAGCAGCACAGGCCAGTATGAAGGTTTTAACCGAAGACACAGACATGGCCCCATCGGGCCTGGTGTTCCCCAGGCTCAGATCCACCCTAGGCGGCGCCCAGATGGACCCTGAAGTCAATTCCCTGGGCATCGCCTTTGGTCCAGCAAGTCAGCAGGCTGGAGTTGGGGACACAAATGTACCATCTGGGTTCTCTTCAAGTCCAAGGGGTGTTTATGGAGAGTCGAGCCCATTCTCTGGGTATGCCCCAACACCCCGGCCCAGTTTAGCAGAGCGGCCTATGCCTAGACCATCTGTGGAGCGCGTTGCACAGCTCAGGGGTTATGGTTCTCCTCAGGACTCAGACGCAGAGCCATCGTATGCTACTCCAAGGACCAGCTTGGCTGATAGGCCTACCGCAAGGCCGTCCTTAGAGCATATGGCTCACCTGAGGGGGTTTGCCAGGGCCAACTCCACGCCCAACACTGGCCTAGCAGATAGCTTCAGCCTGACTCGCAGCGCCAGCATCCGTACCACTCCTCGCGCTGCTGATGTGGTGCAGGAGATTGCCGTCATGAAGAAGCTGAATCACCCCAACATTGTGCGGCTGTATGAGGTGCGAGCCTGCGTCTCAGCCTGCACTTGTATGCCTATGCACGTGAGCAGTCATGTACATCGAGAGTGGAGTTTGGCATGGCCCTGCATGTACATGTCTGAACACACTCACAATTTGAGGCACCCACTGCTTCATTACTATGTGTCCTGCAGGTCACCTGTATGTTGTACATATACATACTGTTGCTGAGAGTGGGGCTCATATGACAAGGTCAGAGGAACAACCAATGGGCTGAGCTTGTGGTGACACATGGCTGTAGGTGATTGATGATCCCAGCACAGACAGCTTGCTGCTGGTGATGGAACATGTGGATGGGGGCAGCCTGGAACAGCCCTATGACGCTGCTACCAAAACTTGGGAGACCCTGCCGGAGAGTCTTGTGCATCGCCACTTCAGGGAGTTGTGCAAGGTGCCCATCTACTCTGCTGCCTCCTGTGCTCTGCATTCCCCATCTGTCTATGCATCATCAACTGTTCCAGACTCAACTGTTGCTCTGTCAGCACTGCTCATATGTTGCGCACTCCTAACATGTTGCCCTGCTAATATGCAGGTCGTGTTACTCAATCTCATACATTGCAAAACTTAAAGCTTCATCAGGTTGCGCTTGCAAAACGCATAAGTTTCACACATTACGCCTATCACCATCAAACCAACTTGATGTGGTGGTTGTGGTGTAGGGGCTGGACTACCTGCACTACAACAAGGCACTGCATGGAGACCTGAAGCCAGCCAATCTGCTGCTGTCTAGTGAGCGCCTGGTCAAAATTGCAGACTTTGGCAGTGCCATGATCTACCAGGAGTCAGAGGGCACCTGGGAGGGCCCTGTGAATGGCACCCCTGCCTTTCGGCCCCCTGAGACTCTCACTGCCACTGGCAGGCTCACCCGCAAGGTACTCGCACAGTCACCATGCAATGTATGCACCTCGCTCACTCCCTCTTGCACTTATTTGTTTGCTCGCTCGCTCACTCAATCACTCACTCACTCACTCACCCACTCACGCATCAGCATGCTTGAGTAGCCAGCCAGCCATCTACTGGTTAGCCGCACCTCACCACCAGAGGACACAGCAATGTAGGCATGTCACTGATGTTCCTACCTAGTTGAAGAAGCTTGTCCATGCAGCATTCACGCTGAGGGTGTGGTGCATGGCTTGACAGGTGGATGTGTGGGCGGCGGGGGTGTGTCTGTTTGTGTGGGTGTGGGGCTGTCTACCCTTCCAAGGCGACTCCATACCTGACATGTTCACTGCCATCAAGGAGAAGCCTCTCACCTTTCCTGCACACCCGGAATGTGATCCCAACCTCAAGGATCTCATCACTAAGGTCAGCACTGTCAAGCATTGTGTGCAGCACTGTCGAGCATTGTGTGCAGCACTGTCGAGCATTGTGTGCAGCACTGTCAAGCAATCTGGCCAGACATGTCTGCAAGATCAGCCATCCTGTCAGTAGGTGTTGGCACAAAACACCTATTGATGGGTTTCATGGATGTATGGTCAAGCCTTCAGTCTCCACATCTCAATTCCGCTTACTAATGGGCACTTCTGTCAGCCGGGTTCGTGTTGCGTGATGACACCGCTACAATCTTGTAGTTACAACGTAGAACAGTGCTTCTGAAGCCCTGGGCAAAAGTTGCAGGATAAAGGCATCAATAGTGAATCAGTTCACTCCTGACTCTCATGAAGAAATGAGTCACAAGTGAGCGGGCTTCATCACACAAAACGGTGTCAACATTGTGGCGCAGATTTTGATGAAGGAGCCAGAGGAGCGAATGAGCCTACATGAGGTGATGCAGCACCCCTGGGTCACCTGCCGGGGCACTGCCCCCCTCCCCACTGTTGCTGCATCTGGCCTTCAGGTATCCTTGCGTCCTGCATATGTGGTCCCGGCCAATGGCAGCAGCATACAGCTCTTCTGGCTCATGTGGTCCCAGGAATCATTGTCATTTCTATGCAAAACAGCTGAAAGCACACATGATAGTCCCAGGTCTCTAATGCTCTTTGACTTGACTTCATAGAAGCTGGCTGCAGAAGACTGCTTGGATATGGCTTTGACTGCATGTCCGGCTGACAGCTTGTGGCGTCCTGCTGTGTGTCTATGTTTCACCAGCTGTTTACTTGTCGATGTTTCACCAGCTGTTTGCTTGTCTATGTTTTACCAGCTGTTTGCTTGTCTGTGCTCATGTCTGTATGTTGCATCATGCATTTGTCGGCTCAGAAGGTGTCAGGACACTGGTGGTTCATGCATAGAGGAAATCTGCATGTGACTCCTGAAACAAACATGTCCATTTATGTTGCAGACAGTGCATGTGACATCGCAAGATGTCAGCTCTGCAATCAGCTCTCAGAACCGGCCCTCAGTGCCAACCCTGCAGTCCATCTTTAAGGTGACCCCGCATTGTCAGAGCACTCAACCCAGACATGTGTCTTTGCAACTGTTGATACAACCCTGCTACTGTGCAGGGATTGTGCACATATGATTGTGAATGCCATGCTGCACCCTGACATGAATGGGTTTTCTTTTCAAACACTCAGAAATGGCAACGCTAATGCAAGCCTTGAGATGACATCCTTTGTCATGAAGCTTTGCTGCATGATGCGTATCACCATTGCTGCCTTTCATGGCTGCTGCCAAACTTCATAGCAGCCTCATCAACTCTCAACCTATTGTTCAGTACTGTGTTTGTGAGACGTTGAGTGTCAATGCAGGAGGTGAATTTTGGTGCAGGGGAGATTTTCGGGTGTGATGGCATGGATGGGGAGTACATCTACCTCATTGCTCAAGGCCAGGTGGACGTGCTGAGGAGCAGTGCCCCCTCTGCATCATCTGAGCAAGCAGATGCTGATGATGATGACCTTGAGTCAGATGCTATGCCATGTCAGTGATGCTGCCAATGCAGACTGGCAGTCATGCATGCTGTCTGTACGCATGCCTATATTTAGGAGTATGTTGTGTGATGTATAGCAGCGGAGTGTGAAGCATCGACATAGCTATTCATAGATGCAATCTCATTGCCTTGCTTGCTGCATGCATCAGATTTGCATGTGTGTCGATACACTTTTTACATTGCACATGATTGCTTGTATGTTTTTTGCCTGGTGCCTGGACATGGAAGCTGCAGCACATCATTTCCAATTGCAAATAAATCATTTCTGACTGCAAATACATCATTGTGTCTTGTGATGCAGGCACAATGTCTGACAAGTCAGTGACAGAGCTGGTAGGCAACTTCCGGCGCCCCAACTTTGGAGGAGACGGTCATGTTTGGCTGGCCACACGCGGCCCAGGCGAGTTTGTGGGTGAGTGCCAAAGTAGCAATATCAAACTTTACAATTATACACCCATGATGCTGTGACAGCAACGTCAGAGACATGGAAGTCAGGGTGCATGCTGCTTGTGCTTGCCTTCTCACTATTGCAGGGTCCCTGCGAGGGCAATGAAAATCTGCAGTTACATCCAATATTGCTTGACAGCTTGTTGTGGTTTCCTGGCTTCTGTGTCAGAAGACAAAGTGAGGCTATGGCTGCACGGGTCATCTGCAATCATGCAGCAGCAGCACATGCTGTACTCATTTTTCCGCACTGGAACAGAATGTAAGTTGCCTTCTTGGCCAAAGACCAAGAGGCAGGGCTTGAGCAAAGTAACATGAGCAACCAGCACTACAATGACATCCCTGCCTGACTGGCTTTCTTGTGGCAGGGCTGCATAGTTTGGCGCCAAAGGATCGGACAAGCAGGCAAACCTCTGACAGTGAGCAGTCAGAGTCGTCCAGTGGGGGCACAGTCATCAGAGCCAGGACCAATGTGGCGGCCTTTCAGGCTCCCAAGGAAGCAGTTGCTGCAGCCATGTCTCAGCATCCTGAGCTTGCAGAGGCTTTGCAGTCCAAAGTCATTCAGCACATGGCCGACCATACAGTAGCAGAGGCAATTGGAGCCCTTCACATGGGTCAGATGAACGCAGCCCAGTAAGGCATGATGAGGTTGTGCGCAGGCCACAGGCGCACGGTCTTCATCGTTTGTAATGTCTGTCTGCTTAGTGGTCTGTGGTGCCCCCAACACATGTTTCATATTGTGCAGTGCTGCAGTGTGGCTGATCTTCGATCAAAGTCAATTCATCAATGTCAGCATGCTGTACTTGATTTATGCTCACAGAGTGTGATAGAAGCCTGAGACAGTGGTTTTGCTGCTTGATCAACATCAGTTTTAATTTCAGCAGGTGCTAGCCACAATGTTAGATACATTGATGGCCATCGTAACGTTAGGGTACCGATATTGAACATGAGATGAACCATAAACCATCACCTGCAGTCGCTACAAGATCTACTGCTGGTGGTACCCTTGTTTACAATAGAGAGCGACAGTTGGTTTGTAATATCTCCAAATTAGCCTCGGCATCACTCCTGGCAGCGTCAACATCATCGGCATGACGTGTACACCATCAGCAACTCCTATTCCTAGTTGGAAGACGATGCATTGATGCTGTAACAAGGTAAACGGTCAGGCAACAACCAGAGCCTGCTATGCATGCAGACATGCGGGCCTACTAAAGCTGTTCAACAGTGCTGAGCACAGTTGCAGCTGACACACTTTGCTAGATTGGCAACAAGCATGTTGCTCATAATGCATTCTCAGGAAAGCCAAGAAGGGTGGCTGTGATTGCGACAAGCGCAGTGACTACACTGGCTATGCTGCAGGTCAGTTGATCCTGGCACAAATCTCTGTTGCAAAGGAACAAGCATAGAGTGTTGAGAGTGACTACCAATGACTGCATTGTCTAAAGGCATCAAACACACTTTACAGATTGTCAATGCTTTACGGGAAAACGTCGAGAGAAATACATTTCACGTGTATTCAGATGAAAAATGTACGGGCCTTCCTTTTGTTTTGCAGGTCTGAAAAATCCAATGTATTGATTTTGGACGCCATTACAAAGTCATTCACTGTGAGCCCACCTGCAACAGCAACACAGAAGTGTCAGCTGGCATACCCTGATGCACGCAGCATTGCCATGATGTGTATGTGTGCAAGCCTGCACGGCTTTTTGTATGAACTGCTGAGCTGCAAGCTGTACATTGATTGTGGGCGGAGGAGCTTGTACCTAGGGCAAGCGTAGAGATGGTGGTACTCACCAACAGAGTGTGTTGACAAGTCAGCCGCAACTGTATTATACCCCTCAAGGTGCAGATCTGGATGATGGCCCTCTGCCTCCGCTATCTGCCCGATCCTTTCAAAGCATTCCAGACCTGCCTTGAAGTTCTTTACTTTCCACTGCTGCCTCAAGCAGCGATGACCTTCGGCATTTGTGATGATCTGCCAGCCAGGTGTCTGGTTTCGATAAGAATTGACTTCAGCATCTGACAGCGCTTGCACCTTGCCAGCTTCACAAGGGACACACTTTTTGCTAGCAAGCCCAACATGCTTCTTCATGCCTTCAGGGACCCTGCAATTCCAGCAGCCTTGGCGCCACTCTTTTTGCAGGACTTTGAGGGCAGTCAAAGTAGCTTCTGCTGTGCCTACATAATGACGTGAGCTGTATCAGCATTGCCAAGAGGTTTCTTTCCAAAGCCAGAGCCAACCTCCCCGGCGGTCGGATCCCTAGCGCCAAACTCCTGTGGACAGAGTACCGTTAGAAGTAGCAGGGACAAGGATATTGTTTTGCTTGCAAGGGAACTTAAAGCTCACCCCGTCCTCTCGAGCTTGCACAACAAACTGCCGTTTACTACGGCTGCAGCCACATGGCTGCTGATGCCGGCTTATTTGTGCGTTGTTGCCACAGTGCCACGCGCGAAGGCTTGGCAGCAGCTTTGATGTTGGGACAGTATAGACTTGAGCGAACGGCATGTGATCAGCCTAGATCACTAACCACAGTCAAAAGACTTTGTCGGGCAGTGAATATATCCGGTGTAACCCGCAACACAAGCGGCCACTTGCTTACAGGCAGCTCAACAATCCTTGTTGTGCGCTATCGCTCGAAGCAAACGATTGCTGCAGTGCCCAACAGTCGGGAAGTCCAGCTGGAAAGTAGGGTTCGCAGTCAGAGATAACCCTAAATCAAAAGTTCGCAACGTTCACAATTTGCAACTAGCAAGGCACAGAGAACAGTATGGCTTCCATGACCCTGTCACGGTGTACATTCCGTCGGCCGTATATTGCGCCCAGAGCTGCAATTTGCAGCTCTCAATGTCGAGTTACGCGGCCTGCGTCGTTGCGATCTCAGTTAACACCAAGCTGCACCAGTCTAAGGAGTGTTACATCTAGCTTTGCTGGTAAGGACACCAAGCCATTTGACTTACTGTATCTTGATCGTGTCAACACTTCGTTCTGAGTATGCTGCCGGAACGTCTGTTGCAGGCTGCACCATAAGCACTGCTCAGAGAGGCCCAGTGCGAGCTAGGTTCAGCTTCGTAGTACAAGCTAAGAATCATGGCTCTATGGGTTGCACCTTGCAGGGCAGCAGAAAGTGAGTACAGTGAAGCTTGCAGTCCTGCGCACATTTTGCATGCCTCCAGAACATATGCTGTGTCGTTTTCAGGCGCAGGACCAGGACATCTGGCTTCAGAGCCAGGCGTCTTACTGTGGGTGGCAGAAAAGTAATTCAGAACAGAAGGAAAAAGGGCAGACATACAATTTGCCCAGCAAACAATGCCAACAAGAAATGAATTGACCCTAAGTGATAAGGGACACATCAGCATTCAGTTGCTTCCGGCGCACAAAATTTTGCGCCTGCAAAATGAATTGCTTGACACAATCATGAGCTAGTGAGTAATACTATGCAGGCTTACCTACCAGCATGCAGTGCTTCAGGTTGTCTGTTCAATACAATTTTGTGGCTACACAGTTCGGATGCTGCTTTCATACTGGCATTCAAATGGTGCGGTGCTTCAACTGTTCATGATTTGTTAGCTTGTACACAATGCAGTCTGTTAGCACATGCTTCAAGCAATCATTTCGCAAGGTACATAGAGTACAACGCCCATCAGGGGATTCTATTCAGTTTCAGACGCTCAAAGCTTAGCTATGGACTTTAGCGTAAGTGGGGGATCAAAGGCGTTTTGTAAAACATCCTCTAGTACATGTACAGGAATGATCTCCAGGCTGCTCCTGATGTTGTCCGGCACATCTGCTTTAACATCCCTCCAATTGCGCTTGGGCACTAACACACGCTTGATCCCTGTACAGGCATCCATGCATGGTTGCAAGAGTCACCGATTATCACAGAAGTGCACTGTAGCAATAATACAGCCAATAACTATCCGCGTCAACAGAACCAGAGGCCAAGACAGAAGTGCTAGCGAAGACACTGTGACAGACAGACATGCAGCTTATGAGGCGCCATCTACTGCTTGATGGCCCCTTGCAAACGCCTCCTGCTTAGATGAAGCAGAATTGTTGAGAAGTTCTCAGTGAGAAACATCTTGCCACTATTGCGCATCACCACGTACGGCAAATTACTGTTGCACTGCTGCTTTGTGGCATACCTGCATGATGTGCAGCCAGCAGCTTCTCTTTGAGGCCACCAATGGGCAGCACCAGGCCCCGCAGCGTCAGCTCCCCTGTCATTGCTGTGTCGTCCCGTACACACCTGCACCATCCAAGAGCTTCAGACGCTGACACTGTGGTGCACGTCATGTCTCCAATGTGCAGCATACCTATATTGCAAACCATGCAGTGCAATTGCAAAAGGATCATTTCACAAGGAACTCTATGTGATCAAACTCATATGCAACACACTTGCGCATCGCTTGACAAGGTGATCTGCCCAAGCAAACATGTGCAGAAGTCAACAATGGGACCAGCTTAAGTATCTGAAAGCCACACGTTTGCTGTTCGAGTGATTTACCTGCCCAGGAACAGCGACACCATGGCAGTTGCAAGGGTTATGCCTGCAGACGGGCCATCTTTGGAGACGGCCCCAGCTGGCAGGTGGACATGCACATCCCACTGCGCAGCCGCTGTACTCACACCTCCTGCACTTGCATTGCCCTGAGCATAGACAGCTTGCAAGCTGCTTGTATCTGCTTCAGCTTCCTCAGCGTCATGGGATAAAGCAGAGAGGCTCATGGGTGCAGACTGAGACGTATGCCAGTTCCTGTGACCTTGACTTTGGCCAGCACAAGTGTTGTCAGCAGACAAGCAGAAAGCCTGGTTTTCCTCAGACGCCTGTGCTTGGGTATGCCAACATGCCTGGTGCCTGTCTGACAGCAATGCTGGCTGAGCAGGCCCTGCTGCCACATCACAACTGGCTGAAAGCAAGTTGGCTGGGTGCTGTAAGCCTGACTCTTGAGCACCATCTTGAGGTGTACGTGCCTCAGCTGTTGCATCATCACCAGCTGCTCTCAGCCGTTCGTGATCAGGTACAGTTGTGGAAGAGGGTCTGGACTGGCTGGTAGCTGCTGCTGCAGCCGCTAGCTGATGAGTATGGGATCGGATCCAGGAGAGGGCGAGATGTGCCGACTCCTGGAGAACCTCTCCTACTTGGCCTGTCAAGACCAGCTTGCCGGGCCTTTGAGGCTGACCTGTGCTGGTGCAGCAGCACTCAACGTATTGGACTTGACCTCCAACAGCTGTCCATACCAGTCCAGCAGCACTACCTGCGCCCATGCCCATGCAGATGTGAGATGCACACCAATGCAATGGAATGCTTCTGACAGGGCGTGTCACAAACACTATTCTGAAATTGCTTCAGCCATTTTGCAGCTACTCTGCATGCCAGGATGTCATGCTGATGGTGGGCATCTGGGCATCTAATTTGCATGAAACACACATGCCAAGCAAAAGCACTAGCAACAACTACTGCAAGCTAATGTGGAGACTGCCACGTCATGTTTGTCAATGCCAGCGAGCACTTGAGCACAGCCACACATGCAAATCTACATTGTATACAGCATGGAGAAGCACCAAGCAAAAGTCACCTGGAGAGACAAGGCTGTCTGCAGAATCCATCTCATTGTATTTCCTTGGTCCCAGCACCTCCTCAACCAGCTCTGCTGTGACTGTCAGGCATGGCACCTCTGTATGCCCTGACCTGCTCATGTCAGCATTGACACCCCCGTAAGGATTGCTCAAGGGCTCCTTACCATCAGAGAAGCCAGCCGTTCTGCTGGAGCTCTGTCTCATGTGGGGCATGCGCTTTGAGCTGTGCGCCTGCTGTGGATGACCACCAGAGCTGGCATACTCAGCAGCAGCATGCATCATTTCAGGGCCAGCAGGACGCCTGCCATCATGCTGTGTCTGCTGTCCAGTCTGGGACTGCCGCTGTACTGCCTTGGAGTGATGTGACTGATGCTGTCTGCCTGATGGATGCTGTCTTGGTGGCGTGAAAGCACCCTTGAGACCGCCCCACAGACTTCCCCAAAAGAACCCGCTAGATGTAGCTGTCGTGGGGGACGCTAGCTCCTGCTCCATTGCACTTGTGACAGCCTCACCGGAAGTATGCAAAGGCTGCTGCTTACTGGTCCCACTCAGCTGCTTCTGTCCATATCGAGCTGCATGCTGATGCTGATGCTGATCAGGCACAGAGGCTGCCTCAGGCTGATCAGGCAGGTCATGACTGGTGTCATTGGGACGTGAGCTGCTTACAGGCTGTTCATGAAGGCTGTCTTGCTCAGACACAATCTTCACGGCAACATGGCGGCAAATGGCTGCCAGATTGCGGGACAGGCTCCTCACGCCAGCCTGCATGCACCAACTTTGCCGCTGCGTTCTGTTCACAGCAGCCTTGTCTTACACCTAGACAAGGATCGTCATAATGCATAGGGCAGCACATGAAGGCCTCTGTGCTGGGCAGCCAAAGTGATTCATGGATCACAGGACATCAGCAACAGCCTAGAAACCCTCAGGCCTGCTTGGCAAGCTTGAGCAAGTGCATGTCACATTTGCTGAAGCCAGGGTCAAAAGCCATGCAGTCATCGTATTGAAAACAGTATAGGCAGGCAGTTGCAAAGCCAACCTCACGAGTGTAGCCATCAGCAATGAGCGAGATGGCCTCTGCTGGGAAGTGGAGCTGGTCTGAGCTCAGGCCATGCTCACCAAGCAGACCTGGAATCATGTGTCGCTGCAGGTCAGCAACAAATGTCAGGCTCCGCATGAAGAGATAAACATAAAGCTCGTTTTCCTGTTGGTGTATGTCATCAGACTGGACGGGATGGGACATGTCAATTTTGACGTGTTTGCTGCTTGACAGCTTGTGAGCTATGGGGAAACTTTGCAATATGTTTTGCACATGAACAGTTGCTGAACAGTTGAGAGTACCTGTGCTATGTGACGTTTCTCATCTAGTGTGTAACCGGACAGCTGAATGATCTCAAGCCTGTCTAGAAGTGGGGCTGACATGTTCTGCAGCTGGTTTGCAGTTGCCACAAACACCACCTGAAAAGCCAGAGGGTATCAGCAGCAGGCTTGAAGAAAACACTTTGCTGTCAAGCCAACGGCAAGACACAAACAGCTTCGTAGCACACACGTAGTCAGATGCGATGCCCATGTGTTGGAGACCCATCATGCTTATCAGGCAGGCTGGCAGATGATCACACCTGGCTGAGATCAAATGGAACGCTGAGGTAGGTGTCAACAAAGGCTTGGTTCTGGTTGGGGTCCAGCACCTCCAGCAGGGCTGAGGCGGGGTCCCCCCTCAGGCTGTCATGCCCCATCTTGTCTACTTCATCTAACAGCAGCACTGGGTCACGTACACCGCTGCGCCGCACAGCCTGCAGCATGCGGGAGTCACCATACCAGGGCAGCTGCTCATTCCTGAGGCACTGATCAATTCTGCATTGCCTGCCAGCGGGGCTTTCAGATGGGGTCTTTCAATGTGACTCTTTTTGGTGCGGACTGGTTGCATTTTCTCATCAAAACACATCTGTACTACATGCAAATCAAGCGTGGATGGGTTTCAGAAGCATGATTGGCTGTTGTGATGTATGCCAATCTCAGCGCCAAGCACTTGACATGACAACACAAGAGACAACCAGCTTTGCAGCATGTTTGATCCATGGTCTGCAACCTCACTCAGCTGCAATGTAGTGATCCCACAAACCAAATGAGCACAAGGCCAGCATCCAGTCAACCCAAAGCAGCAGTTGGTCTGACCTGAATGATCCTGCCTGGCATGGCTCCAATGTAAGTGCGTCTGTGACCTCTGATCTCCGCTTCGTCCCTGACCCCACCTACAGAGACACGCTGGAAAGGACGCAGCAAGACCTTGGAGATAGAGCTGGCCAGGCTGGTCTTGCCTGTCCCTGGAGGACCCACAAAGCACAGAATAGGAGCACGTGCATCAGCCCCTCTCAAGCGCCGCACAGCCAGGTATTGCACAATGCGGTCCTTCACCTGCAGCAAGAAAAGAGAATGCTACGCCTTGTGGCACTATACTGGTCGTCACCCAGCAGATGCAGCACATGAAGCTGGCCAGTTGGAGTTTGGTCATTCATCTCGCCCAGAATGAGTGTTGCACAAAATACTCAAACAGCCATGACCCTTGGTCTTTCACATAGTGTTGCCTCTCACAAAACAGCACCCAAGACAGCTGCTCTGTGGTGGAGAGGAAGTGTGCACTATGCTGGCACTCACTCATGCAACAATGCAGCAGGAGACAGTGCTTCTTGAGCGGGTTGATGACCAGTACACAAGTAAGGTGGAAATCAATTAGGGACCAGCTTGCCACCTTGTCCAGACCATAATGGTCTTTGTTCAGCAGGTCGCGAGCTTCATGCAAAGACAGCTGTGCAGCATGTCTTGGGAAGACTGTTGGCTCTGAAGCTGCTTGAGCCATGGGCACGCCATCAGGAAGTTCGTCCCTGCTTGTGTTGGTCTGTATGGAGTCTGCATCTGATGCCTCCTCTGCATAGCAAAACAGCAACTCCTGTGGGAACCAACTGCACTTTTGTCTGTGGTAATGACCATGAGTCAGGAAATAAGGGCTGTACCTCTTGATATAATGTCTGTCCGTACACAAATGCAAGATGCATTCATGCAGTCATGATCCTTGCTGTGTCAGTCAAAGGTCCGTGTCCCCAGCAACATTTGTGGAATGGTTGCCTCAAGCCGCATCAGGGCTACCCACATTCATCAGAGTGTTGCCCATTTGACAATGATCCTACCTGTCGAGCTTGCTTTTGCATCCTGTGGTGCTTCCAGAGTGGAGGGAGCCTGGGTTTCACCAGAGAAGGTGTTCCAGGGCAGATCCGCCAGAGTCTCAAGATATGCTCGCGACATGGCATATCCAGGATGATGCTCATTACTCTTCTTCAATCTTCTGTATTCCCTGCTTGCCACCTGAAACATTGAGAAAGAGACTGCTTGAACATGTAGCATTGCGCTGACACGTCATGCCAATGGCAATCAAGCTTTGTTCCCTGCAGGGGTGGAGGTGCAGCCCCATCTGGGGTGTCCTTGATCATTACGTGCTACTTGCTAACAGCATCCAAGAGAGGGACAGCAGTGAATGGGAAGCCAGACTTACTGTGCAAAACTCAACAAGCCAGCGACCTTTCCAGCAGAGAGGGGTTTCAGCAGCCAGCAGAAGTACAGTTTCACCTTGAGCACCTCAGCTGGTGGCTTTGCAGCTTTGATCCTGTGCATGAGGACAGACAGCTCCTCTTCTTCCTCCTCCTCAGGATCAGTGGAACCCCTCTTGAGCGCACCTGCGGATGACATGCCTTACAAGCTGCTCTTTGTGGATGTGTCGCTTGCATACAATTTCTGAGCATTCATTGACCTGTTTACTCACAACTCTTATCCCCGCATTGGCGTGCATTGAGCTGATTACATGCCACATGCTGCATTGAGCATGGCATCATTGCAGTATTCATTAGTGTTGATGGCATCAGGTAGTGACATGTGCCATGCAGGTAGCTTGCAATAAACAGGGGCATGGACCAAGATATGCTGTACTTTGCCAACACATTAGGTGGACTTTCAGCTCAACATAGCAAGGTAAGCCATATCTTGCATGGCACATATCACTACGTGATGCTTTCAGTGTACTGACAACTGCAGTGATGCCATGCATGGTGGGGCTTGCGCCAATTAATGAGCACATTGCACACTGACACAGGCATAACAGTCTAGGTCAACCAAAGGATCACTTAGTCCCTAGCATGCAATGTCTTCATTCACAAGCTGTGTTGCAGTCAAGTGCCTTGACTCCAGTAAAGCATAGCATGTACACTGCAGAGGCAGGCAACCAGGAGACACTGGTGAGATTGTCAGTGACTGTGTTATTGTAAGTGAGTTGGACGCTGTACAGGGTCACTGCTGCATCACTTTGCATAGTCAACAACTGCTTCACAGCATGCGTAACCATCTCAGGGCAGCCCATGCTGTCGCACAGCTATGCAACAACACTCAGAGCATAAACAGCGGAGCAGGAGAGATCTTCTCATGACACCTGCATGTGTCTACCAAATGACACCCACCTTTAAGTGATGGGGGTGGCAAGAGCTGGAGTCTTGGTTGGATGATTAGCTGCTGTTGCGAGTCATCACCAGACTGCTTGGCCCTGCCCCTGAAGCTGTCCAAGGTCTGCACAGGAATCGGAAAGATGTTTCTTGCGGCTCGCCCCATGCCAATTTAAGTTTTGTTGAGTTACGACTGCACTGAAGAGTAGATCAGCTGGATTGCATGATGCATGTGGTGTGGATGTCAGCACACCTGTTGCAGCAGTCCAACAACCAGTCTCATTCTTTCATTGTGGTCAACAGCTTCTAACACCAACTGCTTGAAGGCTGTATCACGAGTGAGCATGGAAGCAAGCACATCTGCAGCTGCTGGTGGCGACAACTTCTGCAGCAGCTCTGCTAGTCGCCCTGTTGCTGGTGAGCCTGCACCAGATTTGCACCACGTGATGACATCTGTACAAACACATGGTATGCCATGACGAGTATCAGGATCTGCACGGAAGGTGTAAGCAGAACTGCACAACGAAGCTTGCAAAGTGCCCACAATGCAACTCCATGTGTGCAATGCCACCCAAGCATTTGACAGTCACATTCATCAGCTGTATAGTTGTACAGCATAGCGCTTGTGTGATCTAGACGTTTTTAAAGACCAGCAAGACTGCTGCATGACATGCTTCACTGTGTTAGCACACAGGTTTCCAGAAGTGGGTGTCTGAAGGCGTGCCTACGGACTGGTTGAGGAAGCCTGCTAGCCTTCCAGTTCCAGCATGCAGCGCATCAGCCAGCTCCTGTCCATCTTTGTCTAAATCATTTTCCTTCACCCTGTATACAGCATGATGTGGCAAAGATGTGCCTCGGACTGAGTTGACATGCACTGCAATGCACAGATACAAAATGTACGCATTTAGCACAGCGTTGACAGGAATGGGCAATGCACACAGCTATGGTGTTTGTATCAGTGCAGCAGTTCTGTGACATGCTGCAAGTTGCTGCTGCTTAGCACAGAGCTGCCACACTCTAAATCAGCAATGCTGCAGTTCCCCTCAGGGAGCACCTGATGTCTTTGGAAGGTCCAGCTTGCTCCACAATTACAAGCAAGAATTTTTGCCGCCCCTCTCTGGGTGCATCCTCCAGGTAAACACGGCACCAGCCTTCAAGTGTCACCACCCAGGCACCAGTCTGCGGCAAGCAGCAATGGTACGCCCGAAAGGTTTCCTGCCTTTTATCAGCATGAGCAAAGGTTGCTCACCTGTGTATTTCTAGATACTTGCAGCACCCGTGCAGCTGTAGCAACATTTTTTAGTTTTGCACTGTCTGCATCCTCTGTATCCTGTGGCAACTCTATGTGCTTGCTTGTATCAGCCTCAAGCACAGGTACTGCTGCAACCAGGACTTGTTCACCCTGCTGCGCCAAGAGATATTCCAGCAAGGGTCCGCTGCATGGCAACAGAAGGCTGATTCAGCAAGCCCAGGAACGCCCCTGATCTTTCCGCCATCCGCGAAGACAGTGCCCATATCTTGCAGCCCACCTGACAGGCCCGCTTTGCTTAAAATGTACGCGGGCAAAAGCGCCAGGAAGAAGCACTTGATTATACAACGGAAGGAAAGGCAGTTCCGTGGGGAGTCGTCCTTTGCTTTGCGCCATGCAGTTGGTATCTCAAAGCCGTTTCGTGTTGCGCCCGCCGGGCATGAGCTGTCCAATGCCTCAATATTCCGCTCCGACAGTGACCATTGAGAGCTGTCACAGAGCTGCGCGCTCGCGGTGCGTCGGTTGAGCAAAACCAAGTCATAAACCAGGTCATCATGCTACACAGTTGGCATTGCGCACGTGCCACGTGACAGAAGGCAAGTTCCTATCGAGCATCAGCTATTCAACTGGTCGCAAGCTACAGCCTAGTTAGTTCAAATATTTGCAGCTTATGCAGCCTGGTCCGTGCGTCGATACCTGAGTATGCTCCTTGTCAGGCCATTACTGAACGGAGTTGTCCCCTTCCGTGCCTCTACCTCAAACCATCAGCAGCAGCAACAGAAGCAGCAGTACAGAGCACCTTTTGTCAGAGGCTGTGTGCGTCTGCCTCTGCGTTTCTGTTGCGCTCTCGAGTATCTGCAAGTGTCGCACTACAGTCACAGAAGCCGACGGCAACAGTTCGCTCGCGTTTGGGCTGCAAAAGCTGACACTGGTAAAGCAGAAACTGCAGACAGCTCAGGCAGCAAGGATAAACAGAGACCAGACAAATTAGAAAGAGCCGATCACAAAGCAGACAGTAAGACAGAAGCCAAAACAGATAGCAAACCAGATAGCAAACCAGACAAAAGTAAAGGCAGCAAGACCGAAAAGACAGAAAAGGCCGACCAGCCGAAGTCTGATGTATCAGCAACTGCCTCTCAGGGCCTCAAGCCTGTTCATTTGGCCACCTTCTTCATCATATTGGGCACTGGCCTGATGTTCCTGGCTGTACTGCTATGGTTCACAGCTGACATCCGGTTCCAGCAGGCTTGCACCAAAGTCCTCAGAAGACTGTTCAAAACAGTGGCTTTGAGGCAGGTCATGGGCATTTTAGGAGCCATGACATTTGTGCGCTTGGGCTTGGAGCCGATGGTGAAGATGCTCAGGCGGCTATTTCGTGCACCAGGCACCTGGGAGAAATCTTCTGAGTTTTACATCCTGCGAGAGGTAGGCCAGGCTTGGCCCTGCAGACCTTGCCAGTGTGCCTGTGTGCTTACCATTGAGCACAACAGATTCACATTGCTGTGACTAAGAGCACAGAGGCGGTCGTTGCTTCAGCAGATGTGCACACAAATGGCAGAGCACCAGATGCCATGACTGTACCACACTGCAACAAAAAATGATATTTCCAACCAGGTTGCAGCGTGAAATCTCTTGTGCATTTGCAGGTGTACAGACCTTTAGAGTTCCTGTTCACGATTGCAGCATTCACCACACTTGCAGAGAATTTTCTGCCACAGCTCATTGCACTTCCCAAGGTGAGCTGGTGTCTACTGATGCATATCTTCAAACCACACACTTGACATGACATGACCTGAGACACACTTGACATGACATGACCTGAGAGCGTTGTATTTGCATTATAACTGCCTGTCTATTCACCATATATAGCACCTTTGTCTCCCTCAAGCCCGCAGTACAACAAGCATCTTGCAGAACGCCTGTTCAACAAAAATCTGCTGTGACGCTGGTGGTTTGCGGTGCAGGGCATGATCCAAAACTTTGTGAGGTCAACACTGTCGCTCACATTTGTGATAGCTGCTGCTCGCGTGGTGTTCAACATCAAGGCGCGAATGGCAAGGGAGACCAGCTGGCAGCTGGAACTGAAAGGGGACTTGACCAAGCAGCGCAGAGTGGAGGCTGTTGACAAGCTGTTGAGTGTCATGACACTGCTGGTGTCCCTTGTCTTTGGCCTACAGGCCATAGGTCTAGACGGTGAGCTACTGATCAGCAGGAATCTGGGGCCTTACTTTGTGGCCATCACTTGCACTTGGCGACCCACAGCAAAGCTATGCACATCTCAAAAACATACTGGACGGTCTATGCTGAAGAGGCTGACAGCATGATGCTGAAGCCAAGCGCAACATCTTCATCACCTGCTTCCACAGCAAATTGACCCGCACACAGACTGCACAGCCTGCATCACTGTCTAACATTCCAGTGTGACACCAGACTGGCTTGTAATCTACGCTTGATGCAGTCTTGATACCGGCAGAAAGATATGCCGTTTGACGAGAGTCAGGGCCTAAAGCAGGCTAGTGCCAGTGGCCTTTAGCTTCACGTTGACTTGACATGCCCAACAACACCTGTCATTCAGCCTTTGAATGCACTGCAGTGAACAGCGTGCTGGCGATTGGTGGAGTGGGTGGTCTGGCAGTTGGTCTGGCAGGCAGAGAGATTTTGGAGAACTTATTCACGGGCTTGATTATTCTGTCCAGCAGCCCGTTTGAAGTCGGGGATGAAGTGCTGTTCACTCCACCCACAGGCAATGTGAGCACCTACCTTGGGCCACCATAGCATTGGGCTGCTTGCTCTGTGCATGCAGTCATGACTCTGTGCATCAATGTGCCTTTCTGGGTTGAACAGTGACATTCCCTCCTGTCTGTTGATGTTGGATTTACAACTCCTTAGTTGCTTGGCCTCTATTGTGCTATCATGAGCCTGATGCACCTCTGCTGTATGTGTTTTTTGAGTCTCAGATGACCAATGGCCGCTGATGGGCTGCTCAGCAAGACCTAAACTGCATTGCCTGTAGCCTGACATGGGTGATGAAGGTCATTGCTTGCGGTGATGCAGACAGTGGAGGGTATTGTTGTGGACGTGGGCTGGTACCGGACTACCATCAGGAGCTTTGAGCGAGAGATCTTCAACATTCCAAACTCTGTCTTCTCTCGCAATGTGGTGCTCAACATTACTCGCAAAGGCAAGGAGTGGCGATTCTATGAGTTCATAGGTAGGCCATGCACCACTCATGCAGCAGCATCCCTGCCTGCTGCAAAAAATAGCTTCTAACACCTCACTGGTGCACCACAAAAGCAACGTACTTGCTGCCTTATGTAGCTTGCTTTTGCAACTGCACAGCATGCATTTCGTGCTGCACCCTTCAACTTTGTCTTGAAACAGACGCATACAGCCATAGCCTTTCTGGCAACTTCTGCCTACACTGTATACTGAAGTTGTCAATCTAGTGTTCATCCATGACCTGCAGGCTTGAGGGTTGATGACATTGTGAGGGCAGGTGCAGTAGTAGCTGACATGCGTAAGATCATACGCCAGGATCCTCGCATCATCCAAAAGCTGCACAGACGTGTGTTTCTGGACAAAATCACACGAGAGCAAGTGTCCATCTACATTTCCTGCTATGTGGAGGCACCCAACCGTGACGCCTTCATGGCTGTCAAGCAGGACCTGCTGCTGGCTTTCACTGACTGCGTAGAGCGTAATGGGGCCAGGCTGGCTCGCAATAGGCTGCAGGTAAGTCCAAGCTATTCCAGTTGTCATCTGATGGTCATGTGCTGGCAACATGCTTGCTTGCTTGCTTAGCCTAAAGTCGCGCAATAGTTTCGATGAAGCAGTGCCCCTCACTGCTTTAGCTGTTGTCTCATGTTGTTGTCTGCATGTTTGAAGAGACTGCACAGGCCAATGGGAGCATATGGTACATACGGGCCACCTTGCTTTTGGCAAGCAGAATTCAGCAACGGTTCCCTGTTCAGACAGCTTTGTTCGCTATACTCATGTGATTGTCCAGGAATGGATTGCCAACTATGCTTGTTGTTGCAGATTGAGGTGCAAGCAACCACCAGCTCGCTTCCCAAGAGCCCCAAGGAGCCAGAAACCAGTGAAGAGGCAACACAAACTGAAGCCAAGGCGCTCACAGATGGCACTCAACAGGGCGCTGCAACTTTCCATGATGTGTCACCAGACTCACCATCAGGCAACGGCACGCAAGGGAGTGGCAAGGACGTTAGTGGTGCTTCTGGCAGCAGTGCTGCTGAAAGCATATCTGGCAGACAAGGAGACAGCCAAGGGGGAGCAAGCACAAGTGACAGCAGCAGTGGTGGCGGCAGCAGCAGCAAGAAAGTGGGCAAGTCAGCTGGTAAAGCAGGGGCGCCGCGTGCTGCCGATGCTAAAGTTGCAAGCAGCAGTACTGCCAGTGGTGGCTCCAGTAATCAAAGTGGCACGATTGGTGGCCGTGGGACTCAGGAAGAGTACCAAGAAGCAAGGCTGAGGTTTATGAACTCTGCAACAGGAGTGATTGTATCAGCTGATAGCATTTCATTAGATGAAGGTCAAATTGGAAGTTTGGTCACTGCTAGTTTTGATGAGCTTTAGGAGGCTATGTTGTGACTCCCCTTCAGCTTCTGTACACTGCAGAGAGATTGCTTCAGCAGCAGTCCCAATCTGCACCATTTTCAGCAGCCTGTACATCTAGTGTCCCGTAACGCCAAACTCAGAGGATTCTTTAATGTCTTGGGTGGCAAAGGCCAGTGGCATGCAATGTCAGATATTGTCTAGGGCGTCATTTATCACCAGCTCATCAAAGTACTGTTTTCATGCACTGTGCCAAGGAATGACCCCTGTCTAAACAATCTGCCTTGAGTGCTACACAGGAGACTGCAATTCTTTTGACGCTCCACAAGAGCTTTGATCCCTGTCAGCTGCCCAGATACTTCTCCATGCAAGCTTTGCTGTCTGGTGGCACCTTTCCAGAAGACATTAGCTCTTTCACTTCCTGCATGTTGTGCAGCAAACTTGAACTTGGTGCAAAGATGTTTGCACTCATAGGTGAGACATGGCTGCTGTAATCAAAGCTGTGGAAGTCTCGAGTAAATGGACTGCATAGTAGCTAGGGAAGAAGAGCTATCCCTTACCCGTGAATGCATGTTTGACATTTCAGTCTACTGGTCAAATGGTCATGGTCGGCCCCAACGACCTTTAAAATCTAATTAATGAATGAATGTAAGATTACCTTGACGCTCATAAAGTCTCCGCTTTCAACTTCTTCAGGATCCAGTCTGAAGGAGCCGTCATATGTGCAACTGAACAGGCGTCCCCACACCCTACTGATGTCATCAGCATGGTAGAAGTCAAAACACTTCTGCAGCTGCACATTCCTCACGCCCATCTCCTCCTCAATTTCGCGCTCAGCACTTTCTTCATATGATTCATTTGCTCCTGCACAGCACAGCATAGTCAAGCAAGGACGTGGTGCTTGTGATGCTTTGGTAACAGGATCAACTGCAGCTAGGGGCATACCTCACCTACTACACCCCCAGGTGCAGGGTCATAGAATGAGGGGTAAGTCTCTTTGAAAGACACCCTTTTTTGAACATATAGTTTACCCTAAAAGCATGTTTCACGGTTTCACAAGGTAGCCTGCAGCAGACTTCATCAGGCTGCTACTATACCTGAGAGTTGAATATAGCAACGAAGCTACATCTGTGAATCAGGTTCTCAGCTCGCATCTGTCCACGAGTACTGCTTCCAACGAGTGTGTTGTTTTCGTCGACAATAGCAACTTTCTCTGTTGGTCGCTGAACCTCATTCGTCGTGACTAGACCACTGTATCAGACGCAAACAGTGGTCTCCATGTATCCGTGTGCCACTCCATATAGTTCCCGCAGGACGAGTGCAGCCAAACTAGAGCAGTCACCGTGACACCTTCGAGCTTGCTCCAAGCTTCGTTGCCGTCCCCAATCGCCCAGTGCAAGTGTTGCGGTGTGAGAGTAAACCCCGCGTGCGAATAACATGCTGCATGCTTCTACCTGGCGATCCTCCGCGCGGCCTTCGAAGTTCGGAACAGTTCTGAAACCAAACCAGGACATCGATGATGAGTCACATCATAATGGAGTGCTAGCTGGACGGACTGCTGCTTGGTGACGTGCAGCATGGACATGCCGCATGCTGCTTTACGTTACGCTAAATAGCACTGTACATTGCAGATTTTCTTGGTGTCAGCCTAGCTAGGTCTGCAGGTATACAACCGCTGCAATGAGTACTGTATTGCTGACCTATTAGGATGGTAGCCGAGTTGTACTTCTCCCCATCTGGAACAATAACACTTGTCTCCCTAGACAGCTGCGCTTGCTGCGGTACCTGGGTCTGGTTTGTGCAGTCCGGGTTGTGGCGGTGGCCGCTGGCATCTACAAGCTTTATTTAGCACCCACCATGGTTGGGCTCAATCGTCGAGCACAAGGTCCGAGTCATAGAAAGCCAAATCGTGCGCAGGGATTGCGGCATTCGTTTGCATTGATAGACCTGCTGAAACTTCAGCTGCCATTAGCTGTACGTACCACACATCTCAGGCCTTGAATTTTTGAAGATTGCTTGATCTGTATGCATATTGACCACTCTCGGTGACCGGTTGGCCATGGTGCTCGGAGACTTCTCATGCAGGATACTGCTGTAAGTGTTTATCGTCAGATTTGGTCTTTCCAGATGTGAATTTCTCTTGTCACATCAACAGAAGCTGATCCAACTTCCTTTGCTGCAGTAACCTCTGTGGCTATGTCTGGCCAGCCTATCAATGTTTCAAAGCCATTGAGCAAGGACAGAACGATGCAGTGAGGGACTGGTGTATATACTGGTGCGCGTACCAACAACTAGAGCTGCTGTGTGCCCTGCTCCACGTCCAAGCTGATCTCCTGAGTGGTAGCTTTCTGTACAGGTTCATGCTTGCGCTGTTCACAACTGCGGAACGTCTTCTAGACATTTTTGCGTGGTGGTAAGAGACTTTGAGCGATCCAGCTTAATGCTGTCATTTGTCAGCTTAAGACCTGCAGCTGTGGTACAGGCTCCCCATGTACTATACTGCCAAAGTGGCGTTTGTGATATACCTTTGGCACCCCAAAACTCAAGGCGCCATCTCCCTGTATACACATACTGTACAACCCCTGCTGCGTCAGAATGAAGCTCTAATTGATCAGTATTTTGAAGGTGGAAAGGCTTGGGCATTTGATGCTCTTGCGTCTAATTTTCGATGGTAAAGTCATATGCAGCTGTTGATATACATGGACTGAGATGCCTTTGGCCTTGCAGCAGACTGTGACAGCTCCAACAGACATGTACCATGCTTGTTTGCATTCTTTGCCGTTCACTGACAGCAGTACTTATTTGCAGGCTTGTGTCCTCCTTGCAGTCCAAAGCAACAATGGCAATTGTACAGTTGCAACAGCTCAAGGTGATACAACCTCTGCTTTTGCTGTGTAAATTTCAGCTGTTACTCAAGCCTTCTGTTTTCAGCTGAGCAATCTCCCCACACTTTGCATGAGTAAGTGCCTGAAGAAAGTGATGTGTAGGGTCAAGGCGGTGAGGCTACTCAATCGGCAGATCGAGGATGGCCATCTGCGCAACAGGCAGTGCAAGCAGCTGTCAATGCATTGAAGCCACAAAATCCATCCTCATCCGCCAAAGCGGAATAGCACTTCTGATGTGGATGAACATGTGCTTTGAACAATTTGATTGCCTCACTATATTCCATCACACCGGATATGCTTGGCCATGATGCCCAGCTATGGTAGTCTCGCTATCCTAGGAAAAATGTTTCTCGTGTCTGCACCATGCCCAACACAGCATACGAGAATGATGCGGCCCTCAATCAATGTCATGCATATGCTAATGCTTGATGTCAACTGCCTAGTGGCTTGCTGCTATTCCTACCTTTAATGACATATGCGTGACATAGAGCCGTAAGTGAAGCCACACTTTTACAACAAGCCTTAGCTGGATTACATTGTGAAAATGATGCAACGGTTGCCCTTTGAATGCTTTCCAGGATATAGTGCTCTGTGCACCACCAGCCTGAAGGGGCATTGCATCGTATGCACGTTTGTGATGGACCGCGAGCGCAGACAAGCTTAAGTTGCGGCCCATGGACCATACGAGCCGGCCTCAAAGGTTGCTGGAGGTGCCTCTCACACAAGGCACAGGGCGTTTGGAGTGCGAGCGACAGCGACACAACTGTCCGTAAGATAGCATTGGGCAGTCTTGCGCAGTCTTTAATGCTACGGAACGATAGTCTTTGCTTGATCTTAGCGAGGCTCAACGGCGGCAGAGTGCGAACTGGGGCTGATCGTCTCTTCAGTCAACCGTGAAGAGCCCACGTGGCGGCCCCCCAATCTAGCGGCGGTATGCGGAAACTAGCGCCGGAATCGCTTCTTGAGAATCAAGCAGCGGTAGCATCACAGGACATTGAGTCTTCTAGTGCTAACTTTTGCCATGTGGCTACAGGAAAGACAAGCTTGTGCCATGGCGACATACTGGTGTAGATAGCAGCTGTTGTTCACTCTGAAAACAGCTGCGCTAGGACGGAAGAGCTGCAGGACCACTGTCACCACACTCAGTTGAACACCGTCAGCTTGCAGTACTTCAGCTCTTCAGGCTGCGCAGCCTCGTTGATCATGGAGGACAAAGGAAGGCGTGCTAACAAACGTGCGCGAAGACCTCCCCCAAGGCTGGACAACGGAGGGGACGAGCACTCGGTACAGCAGGTGTGTCATAGCAACTTGAGTTATTTTTGGGCACGTCTGTACAGGAACAGGCTTCGCGTGTTTTTTGCTTGTTGCGTTCTATAAAGACAGTAAGATAGCAGTTGTTGTCAGCCGCGCTGTGCAAGGTGGTTTGCGGTCGATTGTGGTTCTGGTGTCCGGTCACCATCGCTTGAACATCCCTTTACCGGCAGCATGGATGTGTCTATTGCGCAACATACTGTTCTGTCTGCTGGGAGGTTGAATTTAGCTGACCTACACACTCCCACTTGTGGTGTTGCAATACTATTTGCCACAAAGCTGACCGGCCTGAAGCCAGCCACAGGAATAAATGCATGTGCCATTGTGCTTTGAGCTGGTGCTCAGTCACCACTAACATGGCATCAACTTGTCAAATGCATGCCATGCAGTGCTGCGCCAGGTGTGGCAGTGCTGCATTGGTTTGATAAGCTTGTGCCTTGTTCACCTTGTATGTATCACACAGGCTCTCAGGAAGTCTCTTATAGATCAGAAGCGCATTATCAACACCATACCAGATGCACCTGTTTTCCATCCAACAGTTGAAGAGTTCTCAAATGTATTGGAGTACATTGCCAGCATCAAGAAGGCAGGAGAGGCTGCTGGGATTGTGAAGATTGTACCTCCACCAGGCAAGCTTTATGCACATGGTCAACGAATGAGCGCCTGCAGACATGCTTGCAATGTCACTGTCACTGGCTCACTTTATTTTGTGAATTTACTCATAACATAGGATATGCATGCAGGTTGGAAGCCATCCTTTGAGTTGAGGAGTGACGCTCAAACATTTCCAACAAAGCGGCAGCTTCTTCACAAGTTGCAAGAAGGCCTTCCATTTGATGAGGTTTGCTTCCTGCAAGTCTCAATTGCTGTGTGTGACTGACGTCTGAGCTGTCTTGTCCTTTTCTACAATCCTGTCCACAATATTGTCTGGATTGTAGGGTGAGGAGTACACGCAGCAGACTTACTGTCAGAAGGCCAATGCATTCAAGCAGCAATGGCTCCAGAGTCATCCTGAAGTCAATAGAGCTTTGCAAGCCGCCATACAGGTACTCATCAACATGCAAAATAAGCCTGATTCTGAACAGTTCCCATGTACAAGTCCAACTGAGCCCTTTCCTGGTTTTGCAGGATGAAGGTGCACCTGGTGACAATGGGAATGCAGCTGCCAAGATTTTGGAAGAGCAGTATTGGTATGACTGTTTTGTGCTGCGGAACATGTTTCTCGTCTCAGAACATTGACTGTAGAACATTGTCTGATGTGTGGCTGCTGCTTAGGCGCATTGTTGAGAGGGCTTCGCAGGAAGAGGTCACAGTTGATTATGCCAATGATCTGGACACCAAAAGGTATGAGTCTGCCTGTTGGACTGTTTGATATATGCAGCAAGTGCTATGGAACAACTCTCAGCCCCTGGTTGATGTCAAGCAGTCTTCTGCTCTTTCTCTTATTGATGTAAGGTATGTTGTCTAGGTATGGCACAGGCTTTTCTGAGCCTGCAACAGCCATCCGCCCGTGGGATCTGAACAATCTTTACCAGCAGCCACATTCTCTGCTGGCCATGTTGGATGAAGTTGTGGAGGGAGTCAGCTATCCCTGGTTATACTTTGGCATGTTGTACAGCACCTTTTGCTGGCATAATGAGGACCACTTCCTGTACAGCATCAACTACATGCATGAGGGCGAGGGAAAGACCTGGTATGCCCCTCAACAGCTGCAACTGCTAAACCAGTAATGTCCAATCTGCTTCTGATGTGTTGCTTGACATTCAACATTTTAAATGCCCACTGTGCTGAATGTGCTCATGGTTGTAATGCGATACAGGTATGGCGTGCCGGGCACAAGTGCGAGGAGGTTTGAAGAGGTCATGCGGACAACTGCTCCTCAGCGCTTTGAGCAGGACCGTGACCTGCTGCACCATCTCACCACTCTCATCCCTCCAACCCTTCTCATGAACAATGGTAAGAGCAGCATCTTGATGTCATTGTGGCATACAGACACAACATTCACAGGTTTAAGTGTGTTTGTGACAGGCATCATACCTGCTCACCCACTCCAGCATTTTGCAGGTGTCAAAGTGGTACACACTGTTCAGCATGAGGGTGAATTCATCGTCACGTTTCCAAAAGCATATCACAGTGGTTTCAGCTTGGGATGGAATGCAGCTGAGGCTGCCAACTTTGCTGTGATGGATTGGCTACCTTATGGCTTTGAGGCAGTGGAGTCATATGCCAAGGTATGCCTCGGTCCACATGCTGCTGCCAGGAGGTGTCCTTGTGCATAAGCTTGTCTCAAATGTTCACATGTATGCATCTTCCCCGCGCCTGCATGAACATCTTATATCCGTACTGTGCACACACTCAGACTCTTCAGCCATGGCCTGACATGCAGCTTTATGTCACATCCATCAGGTTTTGCATGAACAACCTATGCTGATGAAGTCTGGAATGCTCTGCACAAGCAAAATTGCACAAGCAAAATTGCACAGGACAGTCTGCAAACAACCTGTGACTTGCTTTTGTAGGGTCCCAGTAGGCGGCCAGCTGTGTTTTCTCACGACAAGCTGGTATGGCGTTGCTGTGAGGAGGTTGTTGCCGCCCTCAACTCTGACAGCAAGCAGACCAATAATGCAGCTACCACTACTGCCAAGCAGGTAGACAGCAAGCAGGCCAAGCTTGAGGCTGACGAGCAAGCAGTTCAGAAAGAGATCAAGAGACTGACCGGCAGATTTGCAAGCAGTAGCATGTCAGAGCCTGCCACAGGATTTACACCTCAGCACCAGGTTGCAGCACAGCAGCCAAGCCAGCGTGACCTGGCTCTGCTAGCACTTGGCTTGAAGCCTGCCGCCAGGTTCCAG